>ODAI014533689.1_pt1 | contig 13202 bp, 13 predicted proteins | sample 1539321 | NCBI WGS metagenome assembly ODAI01 (sample SAMN02144231, study PRJEB22623) | gut metagenome | biome: sheep rumen | host: Ovis aries | place: New Zealand | reverse complement strand
TTGTGTAGACACGAACACAAACGCCACGACGCTGAGGACATGAGTCCAGCGCGGGCGACTTGCTCTTGTCAACGAGCACCTTTCTGCCTTTTCTTACCAATTGTGAAATTGTAGGCATAATTGTTTGTTTTTTAATTAATTACTTATATATTTGTTATATTCAAATTCAACTTGACATAATGCACCCATGTACTCACCAAGCGCATTTGGGCTGCAAAGGTACGAACTTTTCCCCAAACCACCTAATATATAAGAAACAAAAAAGCGCTTACCTTGCGTTTTTTAACACAAAATAAGCGTTTTAGCGATTTTTAACCATTCGTTAAGCCTCTCCTTTGCCCGTTGGGAACGGAGCGATGGTTCGTGGCTCCTGGTTTGGAATCTTGATTTGCCCAAACTCACGCTCATAGCGAACGATATTTTCCTGCAGTGCACCTAACAACCGCTTAGCATGCTCAGGAGCCAGGATGACACGACTTTTCACCTGAGCCTTGGGGACACCGGGAAGCACGCGTGCGAAGTCAATGACAAAATCGCTACTGGAGTGTGTGATGATGGCAAAGTTGGCATATTCACCCTGAGCCACTTCCTGTGGCAGTTCTATCTGCAGCTGTCCCGGCTGATTTTTCTCGTTCTCGTTCATGATTTCTTTCTCCTTATTAATATTTAGTACGTGCAAAGGTAATACTTTTTATCGAGACTTCAACCATTTTACATTTTTTTTCGTAACTTTGCATCAAAATTCAAAGAAACAAATCAATGGAACTGATAAAAAACAAGGAGTTAGGAGGCGAGAGACCCCTTTTCGGAATAGAAGACACCCGTCTTGAAAACATCATGATTACGGATGGTGAGTCGGGCATCAAGCAGTGTCGCAACATAGAAGCCAAGGACTGTCGCTTTTATGGCAAATATCCCTGGTGGCACGTTGACGGAGCCCTCATCGAGGACTGTTACTTTGCAGAAGGCTCGCGCTCCGCTATTTGGTATACCGATAATCTGGTGATGCGTCGTTGTCGCATCGATGGTCCCAAGTTCTTCCGCGAGATGAAAAACGTAACGCTGGAAGACGTGAAAATCTGCGATGCCGACGAAACCTTCTGGAAGGTTGACGGACTGAAGTTAAAAGACGTCTGCCTGCATGGGGGTACCTACCCTTTCATGTTCTCGCAGAACATCTATGTCGACGGGTTGAAGAGTGATGCCAAATACGTGTTTCAATACTGTAAGAACGTGGAGGTACACCATGCCGACATCCTGACAAAAGACTCTTTCTGGGAGTGTGAGAACGTCACGGTCTACGACTCCACCCTTGATGGTGAGTATCTGGCTTGGCACTCAAAGAACGTCCGTTTGGTAAACTGCCACTTGGCAGGAGAGCAGCTGTTGTGTTATACTGATAATCTGGTGCTGGAAAACTGCACCATCGACAAGGCCTGCGACCGAATGTTCGAATACTCTACCGTCGAGGCCGATATCCGTGGACACATAGAAAACATTAAAAACCCTACCTCTGGTCATATCGTAGCTGACAGCATTGGTTCCATCACCATCGACGAATATGTCCGTCAGCCGAACGACTGTGTGATAGAGGTTCGGAGCAAGAGGGCAGCAAGACAGTAGCGTTAGGGAAGCAAGAAGGTAGTTAGAAGGAACAACAATATGAAATACAATTTTGACGAAATCATAGAGAGGCGAAACACGGGTTGCGTGAAATGGGATGAAAAACCCGACAACAATATCATTCCCCTTTGGGTTGCCGATATGGACTTTGCCGTAGCCCCTGCCATCCAGGAGGCCATCAAGCGTCGCGCCCAGCATCCGGTGTTTGGCTATACCCATGTCGGAGAGGACTATTATGTGGCTGTCATCTCCTGGTTCCAGCGTCGCCACCAGTGGAGGATCAAGCGCGAGTGGATGCTCTACACCATTGGTGTCGTGCCTGCCATGTCTGTGGCCATCAAAGCCCTCACCATGCCCGGTGAGAAAGTGCTGATTCTGTCGCCCGACTATAACTGTTTCTTCTCCAGCATCAAAAACAATGGTTGTGAGGTCGTTGAGAGCGTGTTGACACCACTTACTCCCCACTCCCCACTCCACACTCCACATTTTGAAGTCGATTGGGATGATTTCGAGGCTCAGTGTGCAGATGAGAAAACGACCGTATTCCTACTATGCAACCCTCATAACCCCACAGGTCGTGTCTGGACCCGGGAGGAATTGCAACGCATGGCCGACATTTGTCATCAGCATCATGTACGCGTCATTTCTGATGAGATTCACTGCGAGCTCGTGATGCCTGGTCACACCTATGTTCCCATGGGTACAGTCGATTCCGATGCCATCATCCTCAACTCTCCCTCCAAATCGTTTAATATCGCCGGTCTGATGATGGCCAACATCATCTGTCAGGATGCTGAGACGCGTCGCCGATTGGACCGCGCCATCAATATCAACGAGGTTTGCGACGTCAATCCCTTTGCTCCTGAGGCCGTGAAAGCCGCCTATAACGAAAGTGAAGACTGGATTGATGCCCTCAACCTGTATTTATGGGATAACTACCTGGCACTCTGTGATTTCTGCGAACAGCACCTACCCCAGTGGAGGGTGATGCCTATGGAGGGTACATACCTGGTATGGGTGGATGTTTCGGCTTGCTGCGACAATGTCGCTGCCTACTGTGACCAGATACTCCAGCAAACCGGAGTATGGCTAAATCCCGGCACGATGTACGGTCCCCAGTCGGGCGAAGGCTACCTCCGCATCAATATCGCCTGTCCACGAAGTATACTTCTGGAGGCCCTTGGAAGAATTCATTAGTCCTCTTCTTTTTTCGTTCGACCAAAAAGCATATTGCGCGGATGGTGGTAGAGAATCTCCTCGCGCAGGGTAGACATGTCGATATGCGTGTAAATCTCTGTCGTTCCGATGGTCTCATGCCCCAACATGGCCTGTATAGCACGCAGGTCTGCTCCACCCTCTAATAATGCGGTAGCAAAGGAATGGCGAAGGGTGTGGGGCGAGATGGTTTTCTGGATACCAGCCTCCAGCGCCTGCTGTTTGATCATGATGAGGATCATGGTGCGCGTCAGATGCGCCCCCCGGCGGTTCAAAAAGACATAATCTTCTTCTCCTGGCTTGATTTTCATGAGGTTACGATCAACGAACCAGTTGTCAAGTTCACGAATAGCCTTCGGTGAGATGGGCACCAGTCGTTCCTTAGAACCTTTACCAAACACGCGCACGTACCTTTCTTTTATATAAAGATCTGAAAGTTTCAGGTGAACCAGTTCTGAGACACGCAGCCCACACGAGAACAGCACCTCGATGATGGCCCGGTTGCGATGGCCCTCCCACTTGGAAAGATCGATGGAGTTTTCCAGCAAGTCTACCTCATCTGCCGACAATACTTCAGGCAGATGTTCACCCAGAACCGGCGACTCCAACAGTTCTGTGGGGTCATCCTCCCGATACCCGTCCAGATGTAGAAAGCGGAAGAAGGAACGCACACCGCTTAATATTCGACATTGCGAGCGCGCATGAATACCAATATCATGCAAGCCTGCGGCAAAATGCTGCAGATCTTCCAGTTGTACGTCAAGCACGTGCTTTTCCTCTTTCTCCATGTAGTTCAGCAACTTCTCCAAATCGCGGATATAGGCATCTAGCGTATTGGCAGAATAGCCTCGTTGCAACTTCAGATAACGCTGATAAGCACGTACAATATCTTTCTGTTCCTTCATTTCTTGCGCAAAGATACTGATTATTTGGAAAAAATCCGTATCTTTGCACACAGAATTTAACACCAAACGTATGAAAATTCAGATTATCAACGGTCCAAACCTGAACCTGCTAGGCACACGTGAACCCGGTATCTACGGCTCGTCGTCATTCGAGAAATACCTGCCTGAGTTGCAGGCTAAGTATCCCGATATTGAAATCAGCTATTACCAAAGCAATGTTGAGGGCGAGCTGATCAATAAGATGCAGGAAGTGGGCTTCAGCTATGATGGCATCGTGCTCAATGCCGGAGCCTACACCCATACCTCGGTAGCCCTCCACGACTGCATCCGTTCGCTCAAGTGTCCCGTCATCGAGGTACACATTTCAAACGTACACCAGCGTGAGGAGTTCCGCCATCATTCGTTCATCTCATCAGCCTGCAAGGGTGTCATCTGCGGCTTCGGGCTTGATTCCTACCGCTTGGCTATTGAAGCGCTGAAATGACACTTGACGACTACATTCTCCGGCATATTGAGCCAGAGCCCGACTATCTGTATCAGCTCTGGCGTGCCACCAATATCCATATGCTCCATGGACGTATGGCTTCAGGTCATCTGCAAGGACGATTGCTGAAGATGCTGGTGCAGATGATCCGTCCAAAGAACATCCTTGAGGTCGGCACCTTCAGCGGTTACTCAGCACTCTGCATGGCTGAAGGACTAGACGAAGGAGGCATGGTATATACCTTTGAGATCAACGATGAGCAGGAAGACTTCACCCGTCCGTGGATAGCCCAGTCACCCGTCAGCGACAAGATTCGTTTCATCATAGGCGATGCCGTCACGGATGCCCCTAAGTTAGGCATCACCTTTGATATGGCTTTCATCGACGGTGACAAACGCACCTACCGCGAGACCTACGAGATGGCACTTTCCGTGCTTCGCGAAGGAGGCTTTATCCTGGCCGACAATACCCTATGGGACGGCCACGTAGTAGACCATGCTTACGACCGCGACCCACAGACACGTGGTATTGAGGATTTCAATGACTTCCTGATGCACGACACCCGTGTAGAACAAGTCATCTTACCCCTTCGCGATGGTCTGACGCTCATCAGAAAGCGTTAAAAAATGAGAAATTGTTGCTTATTTCAATAAAATATCGTACTTTTGCTTACAAATTGTAAAGTAACAATCCCAAAAACAATCTAAAATCTATGGATAAGATTGACAATCTCGACAAAAAGATACTGAATATCCTGTCGAAAAATGCCCGTATTCCTTTTAAGGACGTGGCTGCTGAGTGTAATGTTTCGCGTGCTGCCATCCACCAACGTGTACAACATCTCATTGAGGGTGGTGTCATTATGGGCAGCGGCTTTGACGTCAACCCCAAGAGCCTTGGCTACAGCACATGCACCTATGTGGGCATCACTCTGGAGCGTGGCTCAATGTATAAGGATGTCGTGGAATTCCTGCGTCATATCCCTGAGATTGTGGAGTGCCACTTCACCACCGGTCCATACACCATGTTGGTCAAGCTATATGCACGCGACAACGAACAGTTGATGCATCTGCTGAACGGACGTCTGCAGGACATTCCTGGCGTGGTAGCCACGGAGACGCTCATCTCGCTGGAGCAGAGTATCAAGCGTGAAATTCCAGTAACCTTAGACGAATAGACCGTGCTATGAGTAATCGTTTCGACTGGCAGTCGCAGTTGACAAAGGCGTACACCACATTCCCCGAGGCACCATACAAACCCGTCATTGGCATTACGGGCAACTATGGAGAGCTGACCTGTAAGCTAGGAGAAGGCTACTACAAATCCATTTTGAAAGCAGGTGGTGTGCCTGTCATCATCCCTCCTTTGGGTGATACGGACTGCATCATCAATACCCTGGAACATATCGACGGTCTGCTGCTCAGCGGTGGTGCTGACTTCAACCCTTTGTATGCCGGTGAGGAGCCGCAGTCCAAGCTCAGTAGTATTAACAGCGAGCGCGACTTGCCGGAACTACTGATTACCCAGTTGGCGTATAATCGTCAGATTCCGATCCTTGGCATCTGTCGTGGGATTCAGACCATAGCGATGACGCTGGGTGGTCAGGTGATGCAGGACATCAGCGAAACGGCTCATATCAAACATTCACAAGATGCAGACCGTTCTGAGCCTACACATAGCGTTAATATCGTAGAAGGCTCGATACTTTCAAGTCTGTATGAGGAGCAACATATCTATGTCAACTCGTTCCACCATCAGGCTGTAGGTGATACCGGACAGCGCTTCCGTGTAACAGCACGCTCGGCTGATGGCCTCATTGAGGCTATAGAAAGTACAGAGCATAAGAGCATCATGGGTGTACAGTGGCATCCCGAATGCCTCAGCGAAGGGCTGCCCATCTTCCAATGGTTGATCCAGGAGGCAGCACAGTATCGCAAGGTGTGTGATGTCCATCAGCGCATACTAACCCTCGATACCCATTGCGATACACCGATGTTCTTTGACCTAAAGGTACAAAGCGACAAGGTCGAGCGCTTTCCACAGAATGTCAATTTCATACACCGCGACCCGAAGATTCTGGTCGACATGCATAAGATGACCGAAGGCCATCAGGACGCTACCATCATGGTAGCCTACCTGCCCCAGCCTACCGACCATCCTAAGGAGTATGCCGACAATATCTTCGACCAGATAGAACAGATGGTAGCCACCAGCAGCCAGTATGTAGGCATTGCCCGAACCCCTGACGACCTGTGGATAAACAAACACCTGGGCAAGAAGAGCATCATGCTCGGCATTGAGAATGGTCATGCGTTAGATGGCCAGATAGAGAACCTGCGCCATTTCGCTAAACGAGGTATCGTCTATATGACGCTCTGTCACAATGGCGACAACGACATCTGTGACTCCGCACGAGGCAGTCAGACATGGGGTGGTGTGAGTGCATTCGGCAAGCAAGTTATCCAAGAAATGAACCACCTGGGCATCTTGGTCGATTTGAGTCATGCCCATGAGAAGAGTTTCTACGATGCTTTGGAACTGAGCCAGACGCCTATCGTGTGCAGCCATAGTAGTTGCCGCGCCCTATGCGACCATCCCCGCAACCTGACTGACGACCAGATGCGTGCCTTGGCAGCTAAGGGGGGCGTAATGCAGGTCACCCTGTATAACGGATTCCTCGTCAATGACGGTCAGGCCACGATAGAAGATGCCATGCGCCACTTGGAGCATGCCATTGACATCATGGGTATCGACCATGTCGGACTGGGCACTGATTTTGATGGCGACGGTGGTATCATCGGATTGGCCAGCTCATCGGAGCTCACCAACTTTACCCGTCAGCTGTTGAAACGCCAGTTCAGCGAGCAGGATATTCAGAAAATCTGGGGAGGCAACTTCCTCCGCGTCATGAAACAAGTTCAAGAAGCAAGGAAACAATAATGAGAAATATCCTTTTTTTAGCTGCAGCCTTCTGTCTGCTGGCTTGTGGGACGACCAAGAAACAAGCGAACGAACAACCCGTGGTCAATATCCAGTTTAATGCCGACTCAGCCTATGCTTTCTGTACAGCTCAGTGTAGCTTTGGTCCTCGCACCATGAATAGCGAGGCGCATGAGCAGTGCGGCCAATGGATAGCCAATAAGTTCGAACAATACGGCTACCAGGTAGAATTGCAGAAAGCCGACCTGAAAGGCTATGATGGCACCATTCTAAAAAGCACCAATATCATTGCCAAGAACAGAAAGCAGGCTGACACCCGCCTGATGATTTGTGCTCATTGGGACGCACGCCCTTGGGCTGACAACGATCCCGACTCCACCAACTGGAAAAAGCCTGTGATGGCAGCCAATGATGGCGCATCAGGAGTAGCTGTCATGCTCGAACTGGCCCGTTTGTTACAGCAGCACGACTCTGCACGTATCGCCGTTGACTTTATATGCTTCGATGCCGAAGACTGGGGTGTACCCCAATGGAGCGACGAGGTGGATGGTGACTCTTGGGCACTTGGCTCACATTATTGGGCTACCAACTACACGGGTAAGGAGTACCAATATGCCATTTTGCTCGATATGGTAGGTGGACAAGGAGCAAAATTCTATCGCGAGCACTTCTCCATGCAATATGCCCGTAGTATTGTCGAGAAAGTATGGAGTGCCGCTAATGCTGCCGGCTATGGCAGCATCTTCCCCAACAAAGACGGTGGAGGTGTTACCGATGACCATTTGCCCGTAAACGAAAAAGCCAACATCCCCTGCATCGACATCATCAATCACTATCCCGACTGTCAGCAGAGTTCATTCGGTCCGACATGGCATACCATTAACGATGATATGCAGCATATTGACAAGAATACCCTGCAAGCCGTAGGTCAGACGTTGGTGCAATTAATCTATTCGGAGTAAGAAATCATCATTTCTCATTCCTCATTCCTCATTTCTCATTTAGAGCTGTCCCGCTTCCACCATCAGCACGACACGCTCGGTCAGGCGGTCAACACCTTCGGGATCATACTGTTTCTTTAACGAGGCACCGAAGGCCCAGGCAAAGGCCTGATAGAAGCCGGCACGTACGGGTCCCAAGAAGGCCTGTATCAGTTCATAGCCCGATGAGTTGCTTTCACGGTAAATCAATTTGATGAGCAACTTACCCTGTGAGTAGGTCAACTTCTTCATGCGGGGCTTATACTCCTTCATGATACTCTTTTCCACCCTGTTCATATGCTCCTGGCGAGCCTCCTTGGTGGGTAGTGTTTCCAGATACTCGGCAGTCTCCATCATGATCATACGCGCCTCCTTGGCGATAGGCAACACCGTCTTCACGTTCTTCACCAGTCGCATATAGGCATTTTGCTGACGCTTGCTGCTGAAGGTGACGGGCGGAAACACGTAGACATTGTTCATCTCCATATACTGGATGCTGTCTCCATCTTCCAGTACCTTACCTACCTTCACAGTGGGAACGAAGGTGGGACTGTCCATGTCCACCTCTTGCTGCTTTTTATCCTGTGCTGCAGAACCCAGAGTAAGAAGCCAAAGGCCAAAAGCCAAGCATATCTTTCGTTTCACGGTGCAAAAATACGAAAAAGTTAAGAGTAAACAGCGTGCTGTTATGATTATTTTTTATACCTTTGTACTATGAAACGTTTTTTGTTACTCTTTTTAGCCTTTCATACCCTCTTTTCTGTCGCTCAGACCCCAGACGAATGGCAAGAGGATATGCAGGAATGGAGCACTGCGGAGGACATGGTGGATATCACCAACATGGAACTGTTGGAGGACCTATCCGTCAACAAGCTCAACCTGAACCAAGTCACTCGTGAGCAACTAGAGCAGCTACCCTTTCTTTCGGCACAGCAGGTGGAGGCTATCATGGAGTACCTCTACCGATATGGCCCCATGCGCTCGCTGAGCGAGTTGCAGATGATTACCCAGTTAGACTACCAGACGCGCCAGCAACTCGCCCACTATGTCATGGTTGGCGAAGAACGTCCACGCAGCGTATGGCCTAAGATGAACGACATCACGAAATATGGGAAACACCTGTTCATGGCTACGCTCAAGGTTCCGTTCTACGATCGCCATGGTGATCTCGACGGTTATCTGGGTTACAAATACCGTCACGACTTCCGATACCAGTTCAACTACAACAACCGCATTAAACTGGGTATCACTGCCGCACAGGATGCCGGAGAACCCTTCTTCTCCAACCGCAACAATCTGGGCTACGACCATTACAGCTACTACTTCCAACTGCGCGACATGGGATGGCTGGAAGCCCTGAACCTGGGTATGTACCGCGTACAACTGGGTATGGGACTCATCATGAATACCGGTTATCACCTGGGAAAACTTGCCACCTTGCAGAACCTAGGGCGCAGTACCCACAACCTGACAGCCCACACCTCCCGTTCGGTAGCAGGATACATGCAGGGCGCTGCCGCCACCCTTCGCCTGTCGAAGCAGCTGACAGTGACCGCCTTTGTCTCCTACCGTCCTCTGGACGCCACCCTGAATGATGACGGCTCAGCCCGCACACTGATAACCAGCGGCTACCACCGTTCGACCAGCGAGATGGACAAGAAGCACAACACCCACGAAACAGACCTGGGCTTTAGCTTGGGATGGCGGAAAGGCACGCTCTACGTCAATGCCAATGGGCTGTACACCCATATGGACCGCCAACTGACACCCCAGAGTGAGAACCTCCCCTATCGTCTCTATGCCGCCGAAGGCAGCGACTTCGCTAATTTCAGCCTCGACTATGGCTACAACAACGCTCGCATGAGCTTTGCCGGAGAGACCGCTCTCAACCGCAATGGAGCCATCGCGACCATCCACTCGCTGAGCTATATTGTGACTCCTCAGGTCAGGTTGACCGCCATTCATCGTTATTTCGACAAGCGCTACACGGCGCTCCACGCCTATAGTTTCAGCGAAGGCGGCAGCGTACAGAACGAGCATGGTATCTATCTGGGTGTCAACTGGCAACCCGCCAAGGCATGGCTCATTCAGGGCTATGCCGACTATGCCCATTTCGGTTGGCAGCGTTATCGCGTCAGCGCACCAAGCGACGCCTTCGATGCGATGCTCACCACCAAATACAGTCAGGAGAAATGGAGTCTGGAAGGACGTTACCGCATGCATCTGCGGCAACAGGACAACAGCGACAAGACAAGACTAGTGAATCGTCCCGAGCACCAACTACGACTGACCTGGAGCTACACGCCCCTATCCAAGTTGACATTACGCACACAGGGTAACGCCATCAGCCGAACTACAGAACTCGGTAACAGCAAGGGTGTGATGCTCAGCGAGGAAGCCACATGGAAATACCGTTGGCTACAAATCAACGCTAACGTGGGCTGGTTCCATACCGATGATTACAACAGCCGTATCTATCTGTATGAGAAGTCCGTTCTTTACGACAACACAACGAGCATGTATTACGGACAGGGCATACGCTATGCCCTCATGGCACGTGGTGAGATCGGCAAACGCCTTACCCTCTCTGCCAAGATGGGGGTCACCAACTACTTCGACCGCAGCATCATCAGCAGCGGACAGCAGCAGGTTGATGCCTCCTCCATGGCTGACCTGTTGCTACAGCTTCGCGTACAATTATAATAAGGTGTGATACAGACGTGCCACCTGACTCGCCACATCGTTTCCCTCAAACCTACGGATATACTCCCTACTCTTACGGATGCGTTCTGTACGTCCGCGGGCTCCCCGCAGTGACATCTTCAGTGCCTCCGTCATTTCTATCACATTGTCAGGTCCCACATACATACTATACGGCCCCCCAGCCTCTTCCAGACAGGAGCCAGTACAAGCCACTACCGGCAGACCGGCAGCAATTGCCTCAATAATAGGAATACCAAATCCCTCATAACGTGAAGGATAGACAAAGGCCTCAGCCATCGCATAGATAGCAGCCAGGTCATTGTCCGGCACCCCGCTAAGCAGATGGATACGATCGCTATGAGGTATCCGCTTGGCATATTCCGTCTGTCTGCCCACCGCCACCAGATGAATGTCTTGCGGCAACAGTTCCACCGCCTCGGCGGCCAATGCCAGGTTCTTCCGTTCCTCGATCGTACCCACGTTCAGCACAAAGCGCTGAGGCAGCTTATAATGTTCACGGACCTGTGCCTTGCGCTCTGCCCTCACCTCGCTGGAAAAACGGGGTGCAAAACTTTGGTATATCAGTTCGATGCGGTCGGCATACTCCTCTCCTCCCAGTTCTATGATATCCTGTCGGGTACGTTCGCTGATGGCTATAATTCGGTCGGCCTCACGCAGTGCCTGTCGGAACTTCCATTCGTAGATTCGCGTGTCTATCCAATGGTAGTATTCCGGGTGGCGCATGAAAATCAGGTCGTGGATGGTCACTACACTGCGGATGCCCTTCTTACGCAATCCGACAGGCAGTTCACCCGACAGGCCGTGATACACCTCAACACCGTCGCGCTGCAGGTCACTCAGCACACCACGCGAGCGCCACCAAGCCTTCCTGAGTGCCGACGGGTGCCCATTGGGATAGCAGAACTGCACATTTCCATCACCGATAATCTGTCCGCGCAGGTCGTCACGCCCCTCATCAGGTGCATACAGGCGCAGCTGCATGTCGCTGTCGCCCATGCGTATGAGGTCGTTCACCAGTGTACGTCCGTAGCTGCCCAGTCCCGTACCGTTTCTGACTATGCGTTTCGCATCAATACCAACAATCATCTCTCTAAACGAAATCGTCACCGTATTTCATCTGTACCTCATTGACATACTTGCGCACCATCGCCGACGAGTCGCCCTTTTTGCAGATCAGCAGTACGTTGCCCTCCTCGGCTACGATATATCCGTCCAGTCCGTTGATGACACCCACCTTGCCCTTAGGCAACTTGACGACGTTGTTGTGCGAGTCCTCCATCATCACTTCCGAGTTAATCACTACGTTGTCGCCATCGCCCTTGCTCATACACTCGTAGATAGCATGCCACGTGCCCAGGTCAGCCCATCCGAAGTCACACTTCATCACATACACACCCTTGGTATGCTCCAGGATGGCATAGTCTATCGAGAGGTTCGGATAGCGCGGATAGTTCTCCTTCACGTACTCCAGCTCCTGCTCATAGGTGTACGTCGGATAAAGGAATTTCAGTTCGCGCAACACACTGGGAAATATCTCCTCGAAACATCTCGTCAGCTTGTGCGAGTTGGCCAAAAAGATGCCTGTGTTCCAGTAGAACTCACCACTCTCCATAAACATCTGGGCAAACTGACGCTCGGGTTTCTCCGTAAACGACTGCACCCGATATACGTCGGGCTTACAGCTCAGGTCGCCCAACTGGATATAGCCATAGCCAGGCTCCGGACGCGTGGGCTTCACCCCCATCACCAGCAGCACGTCGTTCTCCTGCACATAGCTGATGCCTGTCTCCAGACTGCGCATGAACAAGTCTTCGTTCATCACCATGTGGTCTGAGGGAGCTATGATGATGTTAGCGTCAGGCGTTACCCGCTTGATACGCATATTCGCCCAAGCCACACTGGCTCCCGTATTGCGATTCACAGGTTCCACCAGGATATTCCGCTCGTTGACAGCGGGCAACTGCTCACGGACCAGCGGCAGGAACTCCCTACACGTACATATTAAGATGTTCTCCGTGGGGATGACTTTTGCAAAACGGTCGAAAGTCGTCTGCAACTGAGTGCGCCCTGTACCGAAAAAGTCTATAAACTGCTTAGGATATTGGTCACGGCTGCAAGGCCATAGTCTTCGGCCACGTCCTCCGGCCAATATCACACAATAATTCTTTTTATTTATTTCCATAGTATGGTATTCAGATATTCTTCTATTTTCGTCCACTAAGGTACTACTTATTTTGTTATAAAACAAGAAAAAGTCCATCTTTTATGTTATTTTCATAAAAAAGCGTGATTTTTTTTGGTTTTTTGCTCGCTTATTCGTACCTTTGCACC
>ODAI011412496.1_pt1 | contig 13203 bp, 9 predicted proteins | sample 1539321 | NCBI WGS metagenome assembly ODAI01 (sample SAMN02144231, study PRJEB22623) | gut metagenome | biome: sheep rumen | host: Ovis aries | place: New Zealand | reverse complement strand
TGGTGTCCCCAGGTATGGCTCGTAAAAACCCAGCCGTCGTCGATGATCGCCTGCCCGACGCGCTTTGCGTCCTCGCACTCCTGCTCCCAGGTCTCGGCGGGAAAGTCCGGATGCTTCTGGAAGAATTCCTCCTGATAGCTGTCGAGATCCTGCCTGGTCTTATAGCAGATATCCGTCCTGTATCCGAGGATCCCGTCATATCCGGTCAGGGCGATGTATCCCTTCGCCCCGTGATAGGAGAAATCGGGATGCTCCTCGATAAAGCGGTCGATCAGCGGCACCATATCGTAGTCGCCCACGGACACGCTTCCGTCGTCCTCGATGTACTCGTTGCGGATGAGGCCCTCCTCGTCGACGATCAGCTTTGAGGCAAAACCGTCCCCATCCATGTAATGGTAGTAGCAGACATCGTCCTGGGAAAGGACAAAGGGCTTCTTACCCTTGGGCAGCATGATGTGCCCGGCCTTGAACCCGCTGCGGCCGTCGTCGCTTGTCGCTGCCGCGACATCCTCGAGGGAGACCAGGACCCAGCCGCCCTCGTACATCTGCTCGATGATGCTGTTGAATTCCCGGATGGTCACCATGTACTGGTTATAGCCATCCTCATACTGATCCCCGTCGAAGGCCTTTTCCGCATCCTTGATCAGGGAGTGGAAGAACACGTGCGGCACCCTGTCCGCCGGATATTCCACCAGGGTATCCTCAAGCTCCATGTAGGAGGCGACCTTCTGCTGCATCTCGGTGTCTTCCGCGTAGCCGTCGCAGCTGCGGATGAGCGCCGCCGCGCCTTCGTAGTCGTACATGGCGGCCATCAGGTCCGCCTCGGCAAGCACCTGCTCCGCGGTCCGCCCCGGCTCACCGATGCCGGGCATGATCCCCATCAGCTGCTTTTTCAGGCTGACAGACTCGTTCGACTCCAGATGGATGGGGCCGCCTTCAGCCGCATCGCCGCCGCTCCTCCCGGAGGTCTCTCCGCTGCCGGCCGCGCTCTGCTGCGCGCCGTCCTCAGCGCCGTCCTCAGCGTCAGCCGCTTCCGTCTGCTCCTCGCCGGCGCTCTCACCGGCCGCCTGGGCGCCGGAACCGCCTGTCTGGTCACTGCCGCCCTTCTCCGTCATAAAATGATGCCCGCTGTCCGGATTCTGCGCGTTCAGCTCGGCAAGCTCCCCCTTCTTGTAGGAGTGACGGAAATAATACTCCTGGCCGATAATGGCGATCACGAGGATCACACTCAAAATCCCAAGAAGAACAAATAAAAAATGCAAAGAAGCGCTGTTGCCGCTGCGCTTCTCCTTATCTTCACTTCCCATCAGACCACCGCCTTGTCTAAAAGAAAACGCTGACAAATCTGCTAAAATCAGCGTTTCCTTAAGTATATTTTCCGATACCCTCTTTGTCAATTCCATTCGGATTCTTGCAATCGGGCCATGCGGATGCTATGATGGGGAAGTCCCGCCGTAAAGGCAAAAATAAGATCGGGAGCAGCAATATGATAGAAATCAATACCCTGTACAAACTGATCGTTCTGGATATGCTCAGCCAGGTCAGCTTCCCGCTGACCAACCTGGCGATAACGTCATTTTTTCTCGATAAGAGCTACACCTCAGACTACCTGAACGTGCAGTTCATCCTCTCTGAACTGGCGGAGGAGCACCTGATCGAGGCGAAGACCCACGACGGCGTCTCCTACTACACCATCACCGCCCAGGGCGAGGAGACCTTAAACCTGCTCTCCGGCGAGATGGCGCCCAGCGTCCACACCGACATCCGCGAGTACCTGAAGGAAAACCGGATGGAGCTGCGCGAGCAGTCCTCCGTCATCGCGGACTACCGGCGCAACAGCAGCGGCGAATTCAACGTGCGCTGCCGGGTAATGGAAAAGGAAGCCGACCTCATCGACCTGATGGTCACGGTGCCCGAGGAGGCGCAGGCAAAGGCCATCTGCAGCCGCTGGAAAAAGAACAGTTCTGATGTCTACGCGCTGATCATGCGCGAGCTGATGAAGGACGGGGAGTAGGGCCCCGCACAAGGAAATCTTAGGAAGAAGGAAAGCAGCCAGGATCCGGCATATCAGGACGGATCTGGCTGCTTTGTTTATACTCTGTCTTTCTTGTCCGCTCCTTATCCGCCGGATGATGCCGCGCAAACCCGGGCGTACCAGCAAACATCCGCCGGATGATGCCGCGCAAACCGGAGCAGAGCTCCGTGATCGTTTGCTTCGGCATTCATCCGGGCGGATGGAGTATGGCGCATGCCTCGGCAAGTGCCGCGCGGTGCCCGTTTTCCCAGAGATCGCCATGTTCTCCTCTATTCCTCTGCCTCTGTAGGCGCCGATGATTCCCGATTACGCAGGGATAGCCCTGTCCGCCGCTATCTCTCTGCCTTTGCAGGCGTCGGCACTGCCTGATTACCCAAGGATCGCCCTCTTCTCCTCTATCCCTCTGACTCAGCAAGCGCCAACACCTGTCCATTACCCAGGGATAACCCTGTCCTTCTCCATCCCTCTGTCCAGACTCACGTATGGACGGAAAAAGCCCCGCGGCGAAACGCCGCGGGGCTTTTTCCTGCCTGGAATAATCTTGCATAGATAAGTCATTTCAGATCCGGGGAAATCAGATCTTTATGTCCGGCAGCGTCCGGCGCTGCCCATACAGGCCGGCGCTGGGGACGCCTTCCCGTATTACGCAAAGTCCTCAAAGTATTCTTCCGCACCGTCTACGTTTTCTACGTCGTCATCCTCGTAGTCTTCGTAGCCGCCGGAACCGTCATCCGTATAGGTCTCGCCTGCTTCTTCCTCGGTATACGTATCGGAAGGTGCCTCTGTCGAGGGCGCTTCCGTTGCGGGAGCCTCAGTTGCAGGTGCCTCGGTAGCGGGTGCCTCCGTCGCAGGCGCCGTGTAGGTCGGCTCCTGGTAAGTGGGCTGCTGATAAGTCGGCTGCTGGTAGGTCGGCTCGGTGTAGGAATAGTCGTCGTTAGACTCTTCGACGTACTCCTCTTCCTCGACGTACTCTTCCTCTTCTTCCACTTCCTCTTCGGCGTCGCCGTCAAGGGAGCCGTCATTCGGGATGGCTACCGGAAGGAGCAGCACGCGGTGCACATCCTCCTCGGAGACATAGCCGACGAATTCTTCGGAATACTGGATGGCGATCCAGTGGCCCTGATCTTCAACGACCGTGTAGATCGCGCCTTCGTCCACGCTGTCAGCGATCCAGGAATCTCCGGCGGCGTGCTCAAACACGTTGACGTCGTTCCAGTTGGCTTCGATGCCGTTGATGCCGTATGCTTCGGCAAGGCCCTTCGCCTCTTCGCCGCAGACAAGGTAATCATTCATGACGAAACCGGAAACTTCACCGGAAGAGATCTCGCTCCACTCATCGCCCCTGAAGACGACCTTCACGCCGCAGCCGGGAAGCAGGCTTCCCGTAACTTCGCTGTCATCACTCGGATCTGCATGCACGAGAACGCCGGTAGAGACCGTGTCGTCGTTCGTGATGCCCACATATTCCCAGGGATCGATCTCGCTGCCGTCAAGGGTGAACCCGGATACGTTGATGGAGAACCATTCCGGCGCGTCTTCTTCTTCCGTGCCTTCCGCTTCTTCCACTTCTTCGACTTCGGCTTCGGCTTCTTCCGCCGCTTCCACTTCCTCGGCGAATACGGCTGAGGGCGCTGTCAGCGCGGCCGCAGCAAGCATAGCCGCAAGGACTGTCCATTTATATTTTCTCATATATACTCCCCCATGTTAGTTTGTCTGCATAAATATTACAAAATTATTACATCTTGTTACGAAGCCATTGTATGCCATGCCCCAGAATTTGTCAACCCTTGATTGTGCGGGGTGTTTCGCTGGGTTTTCGCCGGCCGGACGCCGCGCAGCACGGAAACCGCTTCTGCGCCCGTCTACGCCCTTCTCTGCCTTGCCGCCTCGAAGGTCAGGCCCGCTGCCGCGACCGCCGCGTTCAGCGACTCTACCTGCCCGCACATCGGGATGCGCACCCAGGTGTCCGCCAGGGCGGCGCAGCGGGCGGAAAGACCGTTCCCCTCGTTGCCGATCATAAAGGCGCAGGGACCTGTCAGATCAGGCTCGGTATAGGTCCGCTTCCCGTCAAGGTGCGCGGCGTAGATCCGGATGCCCTGCCGCTTCCACCTTCCGCAGTCCCGGGCGATATCCGCCGTGTAGACGAAGGGGACCCGGTACACCGAGCCCATCGTCGCGCGGCTCACCTTGGGGTTGTAGATGTCGGCCGTCTCGCCGCCGAGAAGGATGCCCGTCACGCCGGCGCCCTCCGCTGTCCGCAGGATCGTCCCCAGATTCCCCGGATCCTGGATGGACTCGAGCAGCAGGCACAGCGGCGTCTTCCCCTCGGGCGCAAGGTCCTCAAAGCGGTAGTGGAACTGCCTGACCACGCAGAGAATGCCCTGCGGGGTGCGGGTGTCCGAGATACTGTCGAAGACCTGGTCAGAGACCTCCGTGAAGGCCGTGTCCCCGAGCAGCCGCCGGTTTTCCTCATCGGCAAGAAAGCTGTGGGAGACATAGACCTGCTCCAGTCGGTCCCGCGGGACCTCGCCGAACATCTTCGGGCCCTCCACGAGGAACACATCCTGCGCCGTCCGCTCCTTCGCCTTCTTTTTCAGCTGAACCAGATTGCGGATCTGGGTGTTGCCGGTACTAACTATCATACTGATTTCCTTTTCTTATTCCGGTTTCACGGTTCCGCCTCCTCAGGTCCTTGGTAAGCGGAACCTGTTAAATCATATCGCCAGCGCTCTGCTCACCCGCACCTCGTAATCGGAGATGTGCTTCTGCATGGAGAGCGCCTCGTCAATGTCGATGTCTACGTATTTGCCATCCCGCATGGCGACCACACGGTTCGTCTTTCCTTCCGCGAGCAGGTCCGCAGCGATCGCGCCCATGATGGACGCCGCCATGCGGTCTCTCGCCGTCGGGCTGCCGCCCCGCTGCATGTGCCCGAGGATGGTCGCGCGGCATTCGATGCCGGTAGCGGCCTCGATCCGCCTCGCCATGCTGCTCGAGTGGCCGATGCCCTCCGCGTTCACGATGATGTGGCGCTTTTTCCCGCGCTTGCGGTTCTCGATGATGTGGTTGATCAGCTTCTGCTCGTCATAGTCGTAGGACTCGGGCAGAAGGATGTCCTCCGCGCCGGTGCCGATGCCGCACCAGAGGGCGATATAGCCGGCGTTGCGCCCCATTACCTCGATGATGCTGCAGCGCTCATGGGAGGTGGAGGTGTCACGCACCTTGTCGATCGCCTCAAGGGCCGTGTTCACTGCGGTATCAAAGCCGATCGTGTACTCTGTGCAGGCGATGTCCAGGTCGATGGTGCCCGGCACGCCGATCGTGTTGATGCCGAAATGGGAGAGCTTCTGCGCCCCGGCGAAGGATCCGTCCCCGCCGATGACGACCAGGCCTTCGATCCCGTGCTTGCGGCAGATCTCGGCCGCCTGCTTCTGGTATTCCTCCTCGCGGAATTCGCGGCTCCTGGCCGTGAAGAGAATGGTGCCGCCGCGGGAGATCGTATCGCTGACGTCCCTGGCGGTAAGTTCTGCGATCTCCTCTTCCAGCAGGCCCTTGTAGCCCTGATAGATTCCCATCACCTTCATGCCCTGCGAGATTCCGCCGCGGACGACGGCGCGGATCGCCGCGTTCATGCCCGGCGCATCGCCGCCGCTGGTCAGTACGCCGATCTTTTTCAGTTTTGGTGCCATAATATTCCTCCCATTACTGTCCTTTTGCCACTCGCTCCAGTACGTTGTCTTTGCCGAATATCTCCCAAAGCCGGGAAAGCAGCGGTTCGCCGCAGGATACGCTGTACCGCGCCCCGAGGCGCCGGATGGCCTTCGGCTGTTCCACGTAGATGACCACCTCGTCGCTGCCGTCGCTGCCCGCGATCGCGCGCATCAGTTCCTGCTCCCTGGCCTGGAACTCTTCCTTTGTCTTAAACCGGATCCACACCTCCTTGCGCAGCTCGCCGAAGGGTTTGATCCTGTCGCAGATCACCTTGCTGGATTTGTCTTCCTCCTCGGAGACATATCCTTCGATAAAGACCTTGGCGTCCTCCCGGACCAGGTTCTTGTACCGTTCAAACTGCCGCGGGAAGACCAGCACCTCCACGGTCCCGGTCAGATCCTCCAGCAGGAGGGTCGCCATCGCCTGGTTTTTCCGCGTATATTTGAGGTTCACCGTTTCGATGAGGCCCCCGACGATGACCTGCTGCCGGTCGCGCAGCTTCGGGATGCCCGTCTCCGCGTCCGGCTCAAAGTCTGTCGAGAAGGCCGTCACGTGCCGGCGCCACATATCCTCGTAGACCTCCAGCGGATGCCCCGTTACATAGATGCCCAGGACCTCCTTCTCAAAGGCGAGGAGCTGCTCCCGGTCGTACTCGCCCACATCAGGCAGAGTCACGGAGCTGGCCGCCCGGTCCTCCTCCCCCATAAAATCGAAGAGGGACATCTGGCCGCTCAGGGTCGTTTTCTTCTGCTGCGCCGCCATATCCAGCACGGTCCCGTAGGCCATCATCAGCTGCCGCCTCGTGCCGCCCAGGCAGTCCAGGGCGCCGGCCTTGATGAAGCTCTCTATGGTACGGCGGTTGACCTCCTTGCCCGAGAGCCGCTCGATGAAATCGCGCAGATCCCGGTATTTGCCGCCCCTCTCCCGCTCGGCGGTGATCGCCGCGATCACGGGAGCGCCGACGCTGCGGATGGCCGCCAGGGCGTACAGGATCTTCCCGTCCCGGACGGAGAAGCCGGCCTCGCCCTCATTAATGTCGGGCGGCATGATCTTGATGCCCATCTGCCGGCTGATCATGATATATTCCGCGACCTTGCCCGGGTTATCGATCACCGAGGTCATCAGGGCCGCCATATATTCCAGAGGATAGTAATACTTGAGCCACGCGGTCTGGTAGGAGACCACCGCGTAGGCCGCGGCGTGGGATTTGTTGAAGGCGTAGTTGGCGAAATCCGTCATCTCGTCGTAGATCTTGTTCGCCACTTCCTCGCTGATCCCGTTGGAAAGGCAGCCGGGCACGCCCTCCTCGGGGTTGCCGTAAACGAAGTTCTGCCGTTCCTTTGCCATCACGGACGCTTTTTTCTTCGACATGGCGCGCCGCACCAGGTCGCTGCGTCCCAGGGTGTATCCGCCCAGATCCCGGACGATCTGCATGACCTGCTCCTGGTAGACGATGCATCCGTAGGTGGGCTCAAGGATAGGTCTCAGCTGCGGGCAGTCGTAGGTCACGCTCTCCGGGTTATTTTTGCCCCGGATATACTGGGGGATGAAATCCATCGGGCCCGGCCGGTAGAGGGAGATTCCTGCGATCAGGTCCTCCAGGCTGCTGGGCCTAAGCTCCTTCATGAAGCTCTTCATCCCGCTGCTTTCCAGCTGGAAGATGCCGTCCGTGCGGCCCGTCCCGATATAGGAGAGCACCGCCTGGTCGGCGTAGTCGATATGGTCGAGGTCGATCTTTTTCCCGCTGCTCTTTTCGGCCAGGCGCACCGCGTTATGGATGACGGTGAGGTTGCGCAGGCCCAGGAAGTCCATCTTCAGCAGGCCGAGCTCCTCGAGGGTCGTCATGGTAAACTGCGTCGTGATCGTGCCGTCCTGCGCCCGCGAGATGGGGACGTACTCATCCACCGCCTTGCGGGAGATCACCACGCCGGCAGCGTGCATGGAGGTATGCCGCGGCAGGCCCTCAAGCCGCTTTGCCATATCCAGGAGCCGCCGGATCTGCTCATCGCCCTCATACATCGTGCGCAGCTCCTGGCTCATCTGCATGGCGCCCTCGATGGTCAGGTCCTTGACCCCCATCGGCACCAGCTTCGCGATGGTATCGCAGAGCGCGTAGGGCAGGTCTATGACCCGGCCCACATCGCGGATGACGCCGCGGGGCTGCAGAGTACCGAAGGTGATGATCTGCACCACGCAGTCCTTTCCGTACTTGCGCACCACATAGTCGATGACGTCCTGGCGCCGCTCCGGCTCGAAGTCCACGTCGATATCGGGCATGGACACGCGCTCGGGGTTCAGGAACCGCTCAAAGAGCAGCTGGTAGCGCAGCGGATCAAGCTTGGTGATGTCCAGTGTGTAGGAGACCAGGCTTCCCGCCGCCGAGCCTCTGCCCGGGCCGACCATGATGCCGTTGGCCCGCGCGTAGCGGATATAATCCCAGACGATGAGGAAATAATCCACATAGCCCATGTCCCGGATGACGCCCAGCTCATAATTCAGGCGCTCCTCCAGTTCGGGCGTCACCGGGTCGTAGCGCTCCGCAAGGCCTTCCCGGCACAGTTTATTCAGGTATTCCCAGGCCGTGTAGGGGGCGGGGACGTCGAAGCGCGGCAGCTTGGTCACGCCGAACTCGATCTCCACCTCGCACCGCTGGGCGATCTTCCAGGTATTTTCCAGCGCCTGCGGGGCGTAGGAGAACAGCTCCGCCATCTCCTCGGGAGACTTGACGTAGTACTGCCCGCCCTCATAGCGCAGCCGGTCCTCATCCGCCAGCTTCTTGCCCGTCTGCAGGCAGAGCAGGATATCGTGGGGCTCCGCGTCCTCAGCGAAGGTATAGTGACAGTCATTCGTGCAGACCAGGCCGATCCCGGTCTCGGCGGACAGCCGCAGGAGCTGCTGGTTGACCAGCTTCTGGGCGGGAATGCCGTGATCCTGCATCTCCAGGAAATAATTCCCCTCCCCGAAGATCTCCAGATGATCCAGGGCGGCCTGCTTCGCCTCCGCGTAGAGCCCCCTCGCCAGGAGCCTCTGGACCTCGCCCGCCAGGCAGGCGCTCGTACAGATGAGTCCTTCGTGGAACTCGCGCAGAATCTCCCTGTCCACGCGCGGCTTATAGTAGAAGCCTTCGGTAAATCCGCGGGAGACGATCTTGACCAGGTTCGCGTAGCCGGTATTGTTCTCCGCCAGCAGAATCAGATGGTAATATCTGTCGTCAGAGGCAGCCCTGGCCGGCTCCCGGTCAAAGCGCGAGCCCGGCGCCACGTACACCTCGCACCCGAGGATGGGGCGGATGCCCGCCGCCTTCGCTGCGCGGTAAAAGTCGATCACGCCGTACATCACGCCGTGGTCCGTGATGGCCGCACTGTCCATGCCCAGCTCCTTCACCCGCGCAACATATTCTTTTATCTTATTCGATCCGTCCAGCAGGCTGAACTCCGTGTGGGAGTGCAGGTGCGTGAACCTGATCGCGTTTCCGCTCTGCTTGGGCACTTTGATCCTCCTGTCTTCCGTCTGATGGACAACCGCAGGGAAACACATCATAACTATATCACTTTGGATATTGAAAAGAAAGACCCGGCCGCACCGGCCGGGTCCCTCCTGAACAGAACTATTTACTTGCTTGGACTAAATTTACTTTAAGTATCTCACGCTGCGGAGAAGTCGCCGCGGATCATGAAATCGATCAGGCGGGCCATATCTTCTTCGTCCTTGGCGATCAGCTCCAGCTCCGGGATCTCTCCTTTGGTAGCGAAGACCTTTGCAAGAGACACATACTGGCTAAGTTTGGATTTCAGGTTCAGCCTGTCGCCTTCACCTGTAACTAACAATACATCTCCCCTGCACTGGTCAATCACGTGAAAGAATGCGTCGATGTTCTGAATGTTACGAACCTTCATAATTATTCATTCCCCTTTCTTCCTGTGCAAGCTTTACTTGATTTGCTCACATTTTTTCGGTTCGCGGCACACTATAGCACCGCTTCGCCGCCGGGTCAAGGGGTACGAAATCGTTTCAGCGTATTGTATATATTGCACAATTTCAATTCTATTTTTTGTGCAATATTACCTATCCCTCAGAAGGATGCGGTTTTCAAGTACCTCAATTTTTCCCTCTTTGAGAAGCCTGCCGACCGCCCGTTTAAAGGCTGCCTTGCTCAGGCCGAACTCCCGCATGATCACTTCCGGGGACACTTTTTCGCCGAAGGGCAGGGCGCCGGCGTACTCTTCGATGACCCGCATCACCAGGGCCGCGTCGTCATCGATCTGCTGATAGGCTTTGCCCCGGACGGAGAGATCCAGTTTCCCGTCTTCCTTCACGTTCGTGACGCGGGCTTCCACCACTTCGCCGATGCGCAGGGCGTCGGACGCCTCCCACTTCGGGATCAGTCCGGAGTACATATCGTCCACGGCGACAAAAATGCCGAAATTCCGGCTCGTCTCATAGATCCTGCCGTGGACCGTATCGCCCGGGCGGTAGGGAGAATTCTTCTTCAGATAGGAATAGACATTCATCGTCGCGCAAAGGCGGCCGCTCTTATCCTCATAGAGCGCGACCAGGCATTCCTCGCCCTCATGCACCCGCTTTGTCTGCTCCCTGAAGGGCAGCAGCAGGTCCTTTTCCAGGCCCCAGTCCAGAAACGCGCCGATCTTCCCGGTCTCCCGGACCTTCAGCACTGCGATGGTGCCCAGCGTCAGGGCCGGCGTGCGCGTCGTCGCGATCAGCCTGTCCTTTGAATCGCGGTAGAGGAAGACCCTTACCTTATCGCCGATCGCCGCGCCTTCCGGGACGTCATGCCGCGGGAGCAGCACGCGCTCCTCGCCGCCTTCCTCGGAAAGATAGACGCCGAAATCCACCAGTTTTACGATCTCCAGTTCCTGTACTTCTCCAAGCCGCATGCGCTCACCCCGTTTCATTTATGTCTATGTCTTTCTTATTGTCTCTGTATCAGGCTTCCTTCTTCGCGTTTCCGAACAGCACCAGCGCGTAGGGTTCGCCCTGTTCATTCTCCAGGGATACGCCGATGCCGTCCTCCGCCTGGATGACCCTGGCCGCCATGGTGTCGCCGAGCAGGGCTTGACGGCGGTATTCCGCCCGCAGGGATCCCACCTCGAAGCCTTCCGGCAGGCAGGACGCCGCCATGGCGATGTACTGCCCGTTGTTGACATGATGGTTGGTATCCAGGTACTGTCTGCCGATCAGGAAGGTCTCCTGTACCTCGCCTCCCTCAGGCAGCTGCAGCTTCCTGGGCAGGTATTCCATCTCGATCTTATCGTGCAGGCCATAGGCCTCTGTCAGCTCAGGGAATACCTTGACGGGCCTTCCTTTGACAAAATCAAAGAGGATCCAGCAGCTGTTCGCCCTCGCGGCCAGCTTCCCCTCCCCGTCATGCAGGTCAAAGTTACGCATGCCGAAGAAGCCGTGAAAATCGTAGGCCCACGTCCGCGCGGTGACCGTCTCGCCCAGAGCCGGCCTGCGCAGGATGTCGATCTGCCAGGAAGAAAGGATCCAGGCCGTGTTCCTGCTCTTTAGCCAGCCGATGCCGATGCCCAGCTTTTCCGCCTGGAACGCGGAAGTGTCCTGGAAATAATTGATCAGAGAAGGAATGGAAAGCAGGCCTTTCTCATCAGTCTCGCTGTAACGCACCTGTGAAGTAAATGAATCAATCAAACCGGATGCCTCCCTCCAAAGCTGCCTTATCCTTCGTAGAAAAAAGGGAGTACCTTTCGGTACTCCCCAAAGCAGGGCTACCAGGATTCGAACCTGGAAATGACGGAGTCAGAGTCCGTTGCCTTACCGTTTGGCGATAGCCCTATCCAACGACAAGGAGTATTATACTCGATGTCATTCTGGAATGCAAGAACTTTTTCAAAAAAAGTTAGCCTTCAAAAAACATGATGATATCGTGGATCGCCTTGTCCATGATCTGGGGATCCGAGTAGCGGTGATCCGCTTTTTCCGCGACGATCATCTCGATGACGTTGTCCTCGGAAAACTGTTCCACTTCCGCGATGGGGATCACCTCATCCTTTGCCCCGTGCAGAATGAGGATGTCGTCCGCCCAGTCGGTAAAGTCCCATTTCGTGATGTCCGCCGCGTGCAGCTCCTCCAGGAATTCCCCGTCGATCCGGATCTTGCGGTCGAAGCCCACCAGGACGGGCTTTCCTTTTTCCAGCAGCTCGTGATCGCCCTGGGTCATGATGCCCTGCGTGAGCGCGTCGTACATACAGACCGCCGGGCAGCGCAGCGCCATCCGGACAAAGGGCAGTCCGTGCTCGTGGGTATATTTCAGGAACAGATAGCCGCCGAAGCTCGTCGCGTACCCGAAGATCTTCTTCGGCGCGTACTGCTTTTCTATATAAGAAAGAAGCAGGCGGATGTACTGGTCGCAGTCCTCCAGGGAAAGGCGCTTGCGCCCGTCCTCGCCGTGGCAGGGCCAGTCGAAGGTGATCACCGCGGCGTCTTTATATTTGGAAAGGTATTTCAGGGCGAACCGCTCCGCCGCGCGGTTGTCCTTGTGTCCGCCGAAGCCGTGGCCGAAAAGCACCACCCTGCCTGCAGACCGGGGATCGTTCAGGTACGCCTTGCAGCGGACGGAGCACCCTTCCTCATTGATGTTAAACTGTTTCTCTTTCATGTTACTCTCCCTTCTGTCCACCCTGCATTATAGCCCCTGTCATGCTTGCCCTCAATCTTTTTCTGCGCTATGATAGGGGGGCAGCAGGAAAAAACAGCCGGAGGATGCCGGCCGTATCTGTTTAGGAAAGGGTTTAAAGGATTATGAGTGACAGGAATCTGACACTTCTTACGGATCTGTATGAACTGACCATGATGCAGGGCTATTTTAAGAGCGGCCGCAACCAGCGCGTCGTCTTCGACGCCTTCTACCGCACCAATCCCTGCGGCGGCGGCTACGCCATCGCAGCCGGCCTTGAGCAGGTCATCGAGTATATCAAGAATCTCCGCTTTTCCGCGGAGGATATCGATTATCTCCGGACGCTGGGCATCTTCGATGAGGATTTCCTCACCTACCTGGCGGACTTCAAATTCAGCGGCGACATCTACGCCATCCCGGAGGGCACCGTGGTCTTCCCGCGTGAACCCCTGGTCAAGGTCGTTGCCCCCATCATGGAGGCGCAGCTGATCGAGACCGCCCTGCTGACCATCATCAACCACCAGAGCCTGATCGCGACCAAGGCCGCGCGCGTTGTCTACGCCGCCAAGGGCGACGGGATCATGGAGTTCGGTCTTCGCCGGGCCCAGGGTCCGGACGCCGGCATCTACGGCGCCAGGGCTGCCATGATCGCGGGCTGCGCGGGCACCTCCAACGTCCTTGCCGGACAGCTCTTCGGCGTGCCGGTGATGGGCACCCACGCCCACAGCTGGATCATGAGCTTCCCGGATGAGTACACGGCCTTCAAGACCTACGCTGAGCTCTATCCCAACGCCTGCACCCTGCT
>ODAI013661561.1_pt1 | contig 13205 bp, 11 predicted proteins | sample 1539321 | NCBI WGS metagenome assembly ODAI01 (sample SAMN02144231, study PRJEB22623) | gut metagenome | biome: sheep rumen | host: Ovis aries | place: New Zealand | reverse complement strand
GCCACCTCCGGGTCCTCGATACACCAGTTATCCACTTCAAAAATAACATCACCAATCTTTGGTGTGTGTTCTGGATATCTATTTTCGATTGAACGACCAACCATGGATTTTATGATTTGATCCTCGTCAACTTTGCCGGCTTCCACATCATAGCTTTCCACTGTGTGTCCATCACGAATAACTGTTACAGCATCAGATACCTCTGCGATTTCGTTTAATTTGTGGGAAATCATGATACATGTGATTCCCTTATCTCTTAGCCCCTTCATCAGCTCTAATAGATTTGCTGAATCTGCTTCATTCAATGCTGAGGTTGGCTCATCCAAAATCAAAAGCTTTACGTTTTTTGATAAGGCCTTTGCAATTTCTACCAGCTGCTGCTGACCTACACCAAGGTGTTTAATTAACGTATCCGGGTTAATTGTAAGTCCAACTTTTTTGAGGATTTCACTTGTTCTAGATCTCTCCTCTGCCCAGTTAATCAATCCCTTATGAGTAATTTCATTTCCCATAAAAATGTTCTCAGTGATTGAGAGCTCAGGAATCATTGTCAATTCCTGATGAATAATTGCAATGCCTGCATTTTCGGATTCTTTGATGTTTTTGAATTTCATTTCCTGGCCCATATATATGATTTTCCCATCGTAGGTACCATATGGGTAAACACCTGACAGAACCTTCATCAGCGTAGATTTTCCTGCTCCGTTTTCTCCGCATATCGCGTGAATGGAGCCTGTGTGAACATTGAGATTTACATCATCCAACGCTCGTACACCTGGAAATTCTTTTGTAATCCCCTGCATCTGAAGGATATAAGAATTGCCTTCCATAGTTTATATTTCCTCCCTTTTATTACCTAAGCACTTAACATTGGTAACACATTAATTCATGCATGAGCTTTGGTCAATACAATTGGCGAAATTATGTGAATTTTGTAAATTATAGTGACGTTAGCGTGGAATATTTTGTAAAAAGCAGACAATTTTCTATGTTTTGCGACATTATGTGAGTATTTTCATGTAACCTAATCATCATTTGGGGAGTTTAAAGGTTTTAGTAAATGATTATTTGAGCATTTCGGGGAAGGATAATCACCAAAATGCTCAATTAGTATATTTTTGCTACGTCTATAACAAAAATATGCTATTGACTTTTTCACTCAGATACTTTAGAAAAAAAGATTCTGTGGCCAATTATTTCTGGTCACAGAATCTTTTTATAAGACGTCGCCCTCTTTTGGGCCTTTTTTATCTAACAAGCATTTACACCTTTAGTCTTGGCTGTAGCGGCTTTATCCACCATTTCAACCTTTGATGGAAGATTACTTGCTAAACCTTTCCCACTTTCTTCGGCACTTGCCACCATAGTGTAAGCCTTCCTTTCTTTTATTTAAGAAGCTGCTCCATAAATGAAACAACCTTCTTTTCAGAATCGTAGGCTTCAGCTTCGTTTTTCGCGCTTATAGAAACATAAACCTTCATCTTTGGTTCTGTTCCAGATGGACGCACAACTACTGAGCCATTTCCCTCAAGGTAGAACTTGATAACATCTGATTTAGGTAGACCATCAATCCCCTTAAGATAGTCATTTACCTTTACCACCTTAATTCCACCAATTTCAGGCATATCATCTCTCATAGACGACATGATATTTTGCATCTTCTCAAGTCCTGCCGAGCCTTCAAACTCATAAGAGTGAAGTGTATTAAGACAATAGCCAAACTTTGCGTATAGTTCTTCAAGCTTATCAAGCAAGCTGATACCACGGGTCTTGTAATAAGCAAACATCTCGCAAATAAGGAATGCACCATCAACAGCGTCCTTATCTCTAACATAGGAGCCACTGAGATAACCATAGCTTTCCTCAAAACCAAATATATATGAATCTGCCTTTCCCTGCTTTTCAAGACGTCCAATTTCCTCGCCTATAAACTTAAAGCCTGTAAGCACATTCACAGTTTTAACGCCATAGCTTGAAGCAATCTGCTCTCCTAAATCAGTAGTAACAATAGTCTTTACAACTTCTGCCTCCTCAGGCATCTTGCCATTCTTCATACGCATTGAGCACACATAATCCAAAAGCAGACAGCCAGTCTGATTTCCAGACAAAAGTACATACTCACCCTTGGAATTCTTAACTGCGATGCCTACTCTATCGCAGTCAGGATCTGTAGCAAGTAAAAGATCCGCATTGTTTTTCTTAGCATATTCCATACCAAGGGCCATCGCTTCCTTGATCTCTGGATTAGGATAAGGACAGGTTGGGAAGTTTCCATCAGGATTCTTCTGCTCCTCAACCAAAGTGATATTTGTGTAGCCAGCTTCCTTTAAAGCTCGAGTTACAGGCTTTAGACCTGTACCATTTAATGGAGAATATACGATTGCAACATCCTTATTAATCTCCTCTGACCCTACCAGACTCTGTCCTAACACCTCTTTAGTAAAATCCGTATATACGTTATCAGCTATAAAAACAACATCACCATTTTGTAATGCAGTCTCATAATCAATCGTTTTAACTGACGCAAAAGTATCAACATTTTCTATTTCCTCCAGTATTTCTGCTGCAGCTTCTGTTGTAATCTGACATCCATCGGAGCCATAGACTTTGTACCCGTTGTATTTAGATGGATTATGGGAAGCTGTAACCATTATTCCTGCTGCACAATTTAGGGCTCTTACTGCGTATGAAAGGCAAGGAGTTGGCATCAATTCCGAATAAATAAAAACCTCAATTTCATTTGCTGCAAAAACAGCCGCTGCAGTCTTTGCAAACAAATCAGCCTTAATTCTGGAATCATAGCTAATGGCAATTTTTCTGTCTTGCACATCAAAGTTCTTAATAACATAATTGGCCAATCCCTGAGATGCTTTTCTAACAGTGTAGATATTCATTCTGTTAGTACCTGCTCCAATAACTCCTCGAAGGCCTCCTGTACCAAAGGCAAGATTTCTGTAAAAAGCATCTTCAATCCTTCCTTCATCGCCCTGAATCTCCTTTAACTCAGCTACAACATCTGCATCCTCTGTAGCCTTATTACACCACTCTTCGTAAATTGATAAATAACTCATTTTCCGCACCCTTTTCCTTTATTCTATCTGCAGTTGAAAGCACTGCCTGTAATTTACCTGTAATCTCAACTCGGCCAAAATCATTAGGAATGATAAAGTTATCTCCCTTTTTGATTGGCTGACCATTAATAATTCCGCTTCCATCTGTAACAGTCATATTTAAGAATGGATATTTCTGCCTGAATGCAATATCTCCATCCAGGTTAAGATGGAATACACTGTAAAAATCACAGCTATATAGCGGAACCAATTCATTAGTAATTGAATTTCTTGTATGAATAACACACTGCTTTGGATCCTTGGCAGGAACAGTGATAACGTCCTCGCTCTGCTTGATGTGAAGCTCGCGAGGCTTACCATTTGAAAGTCTGTCATAATCGTATACACGATATGTAATATCGCTGTTCTGCTGAGTCTCAAGAATAAGAAGACCACCCTTGATGGCATGAACAGTACCAGGGTCAATCTGAATAAAGTCTCCCTTTTTAACAGGAATCTCTCTGATCAAATCATTCCACTTGCCTTCCTCAATCATCTGCTCAAGCTCTTCCTTAGATGTGGCATTGTGACCAATTACAAGGCTAGCATCCTCTGGACAATCAAGCACATACCAGCACTCTGTCTTTCCAAAGCTGCCATTTTCGTGAACCTTAGCATAAGTATCATCAGGATGAACCTGGATACTAAGGTCATCTCTTGCATCAATCAGCTTTACTAAAAGTGGGAATCTATCTAAATCAAGATTTCCAAATACCTCAGGATGCTTTTCCCAAAGCTCTGAAAGCTTCCAGCCCTCAAACTGGCCATATTTATTTTCACCATCACCATTTGGATGAGCGGAAATTCCCCAGCATTCGCCTACATCTGAGCCCTCTTCCTTATATCCAAAATCATCATGAAGCTTTGTACCACCCCAAATATTGTGAGTACAAACCGGCTCCAAAAACAGGATTTCCTTATTTATCGTATTTACGGATAAACTCATACCATTTGTTTCGATAAGACGCTTGTACCAATAGCCCGAATCCTTTACGATTCTTCTCTGATTGTGGTAATCAACATATACAAGTCCAAAGCGCTCCTTGAAGCCCTTTTCCCACTCAAGATTGTCAAGGAATGTCCAGCAGAAATATCCTCTTACATCAGCCCCTTCATTTACAGCACGCTGCATCTCGCTTATATATTCATCCAAAAATGTAATACGATCATAATCATGAACTCTGCCATCAATAGAGATATTGTCGTGACATGCCATTCCATTTTCTGTGATATACAATGGATATGCATATCTCTCTGTCAAAAACTTTATTCCATAGTAAAATGCCTTTGGAGTAATTGGCCAATCTACTGCTGTCACAGGACTTCCCACTTCACGTTCCACATACTCAGGCTTTCCATTTTCGCCACTTTGAATATAGTAGCCGTTGTAGATATTCTGTCCCATAAAGTCGATGGGCTGATGGATAAGCTCCATATCCTCCTCAGTGATTTCTGGAAGATATTTTGCGAACTTCTTCAAGCCCTCCTCAGGATAATGGCCTAAGAAAACAGGGTCTGAGAACCAAGAAACATTCCAAGCCCAGCGTTCAATAGGATTTTCAAAGCCAAAGTACACCTTCTTAGCAGCCTCAATATCCTCAGGTGAATCTGTGTATGGATAAGCCACTCCGCCTGTAGGAGCAAATCCGATTTTAATATCCTGCTTAGCATATTTTCTTAGGTTGATAACTCCATTTCCGTGAGCCTTTAACAGGTTATGAGCAATCAGGAAGGAATCCCTTATAGACACCTTAATCCCAGGCGCATGCTCACCTGTCATATGTCCTAAAAGTACAACGCACTGTGGCTCATTAAATGTGATAAAGTTTGTACAGATATCTGAGAAATTTTCAGCAACAACCTTTGCATATTCTCCAAACCAATCAACCACCTCTGAATTTAACCAGCCGCCTTTGTGATAAAGAGCCTTTGGAAATTCCCAATGAAACAGAGTGATATATGGCTCAATTCCATTTTCCTTCATAGTGAGAATCATATCTCTGTACATATCGATAGCCTTTTGATTAATTCTACCTGTACCTTCTGGAAGAATTCTTGACCAGTTAAGGGAAAATCTGTAAGCCTTTATTCCCATGTTTTTCATAAGGGCATAATCATCCTTATAATGATGCATATGGTCACATGAAATCTCTGCAGTTTGATTTGCGTAACCATTTCCTTCTGCAAGGAAATCATCCCAAATCATTTCGCCTCTGCCATCATTAGGGTCTGTACCCTCTATCTGATAAGCGCTACTTGCTACGCCCCATACAAAATCCTTTTTAAACATAATTCTCACTTCCTATCTAGCTAAAATTACAGAAACCAAATTAAATGGATTCTTTATACCATTACAATCCTCAACTACTACTTCAATCTTGTGATTTTTCAGTTCACTATGCTCCATAACAGTTGTAAGCTCCAGCTTATCACCCCATGTTTCATCAAAGTTCGCATCTAAAACTGCCATCAAATCTCCATCAATATAAACCTTTGCCTTAGGTGCATTCCTGTCTACGTATTTACGATATTGAATTGCAACGCCTGAGCATTCTGCCTCAAAACGAATAAGTCCCGCCTCAGTACCACATAACCATCCGTTTTTAAAGCAGTCTGTAATATCCTTTTGGACGCTGTTATCAGCAACAAATCCATTACAAAAGGCCGTAAAATTCCTATTATCCAGTCGTACAGCATTTTCATATGTATTGTCTGTAATAGGATTTGGAAATATATCCTGAAAGCTTGGAGTTTCGCCAATTAGGATTTCCTGAAGAACATCACTTAAAAAGTTATTTACAACAGATGCTACCAGCTCATGACCAATATCGTTTGGATGTAAATCATCTGGCGTAATATCCCTTACGGAGATCTGTTTATCTCTGACTGCAGGATAAATAGCCTTCTGCATGCTAATCAGTGGAAGCTCATAATGCTTTGCCACCTTAATATGCTGAGGCTGCGCATTCAAACCTGTGTCATAGAATACATTGCTGATAAGAACCACTGCAGGAGCATTTTCATTTTTATAAATATGTCTTACAAGTCCTTCATAGGTTTCAAGGAAATGCTCATTGTCATCATCATTAACTGAGAATTCCACAAACACCAAATCAGGATTGCCACTTAAAATATCCGCCTCGACTCTGGCTGCTCCAAAATGAGATGTTGTTCCACCTATGCCGCCATTTATATACTTAAAATCTGTATTTCTAAAGCTCTCTTTCCACCACTCGAAAACCTTATAAGCATAGCAATTATGTGGAGCTGTAGATAAGGAGCCCTGAGTAATAGAGCCTCCTAAGAAAGCTATAGTCACCGCTTCACCTGCAGCCGCCTTCTTCATTACACCTTTTAGCCTAAATAAATTTCCTATGTTACATACACTGTCTTTGTAATTAATATATTCTTTCACAACTATTCGCCTCTTCTTAAGCCTTTATGCCTAAACCTTTAATATATTCAGCCAGCTGTTCTGCCATTTTTTCAGCCTCTGGTCTTCTAATGTGACCTGGAGTGCCTTCACCATTTTTTTCAAAAAGAAAGTGGTGAATCTTTTCATCTGCAATTTCCTTGCAGACCTCATCTATAGAGATATCCCAATTTTTATGATGCTCAAGTATAGTTGTGCACAAAACTATGTGAGCATCGGGATAAATTGTTTTCAACTTTAATACGAAATTACGATAATGCATTCTCCAATTAATAGCCGAAGCACAATCATAATCTCTTGCCATATAATCGTCTGGATGATTATCGTTTTGACCTATAGCTACGATTACAACATCCGGTGTATATTTACTAAAATCCCAGCTTGTAATCTGCCCCAAAGCAGGATTATAACGGACCTTGTCATACACCTGCTCCATGCCAATGTAATCTGGCTCATTAAACCAGCCTGTATTATCTAAAAGTGCAATTCCACCTTGGGCAATATCATGAATCTGAGCATTCAGCTTTCTTGCAGTTAGCCATGCGTAGGAATAATAACTATTTGAAAGCTCACCTTGATGCCACTGCGGATCAGGCTTTCCTACAAAATCTATTGCCTCGGAAACCTCTCCGGCAGAAACGCTATCTCCGTAAATCTCAAGCTTCAGCTCTGGTTTATCAGGAAACTTCATCAAAACTGCATCATCATCTACTTCAAATCCATAAAATCCCAACTCATGACAACTATCCTGCCTCTTAAAAAGCATCACCTCATGCTCTGCAGTCTCTGAATCAACAAGGACTAATTCCTGCTTATCTGCCTCATTAGAAAGCTTGATTTTGGACTGCTTGCCATCGATAATGCAACCTAAATAGTTGTCCCAGTAGTTATGCTTATTATCAACAACTACCTTCAAATATTTACCCTTAAATTTCAGCTTTACATAAGAACAAGGGAAGACAAATATCGCTTTATCAGCCTCATAATCAATCCTTCCACTAAATTCTAAAAAATCATTATCAGACTTAATAAACATAATATTTCCCTTCCCTTTTTTAATTATCTTCTTCCGATTTCTGTATCTTCTTCAGTTACAACGCTGTGATCCTTGATGTAGTCAATAATCTCATCAAGATTTGTAAATGCAAGACCTACATAGCTATCAGCAGCTCCGTAGTAAAGAGCAATCTTTCCTGTAGCCGAATCGTGGATTGTTGCACATGGGAAACATACATTAGGAACAAATCCACGCTCCTCATACCACTGCTCTGGTGTAAGTAAAAAATTCTCGCAACGGTACTTAACAATTGATGGATTATCAATATCAAGAATCGCACCACCGATTGAATAAACGAAACCGTTACATGTACCTGAAACACCATGGTAGAAAAGCAACCAACCTTCTGATGTCTCGATTGGAGCAGCACCGCCACCAATCTTTACTGACTCCCACCATTCGTTTCCTTTGCCCATTACATGTCTGTGCTTACCCCAGTAAACCATGTCAGGACTCTCGCTAAGGAAAATATCTCCAAATGGAGTATGCCCGCTATCTGATGGACGAGAAAGCATTACGTAATTTCCGTTAATCTTTCTTGGGAATAAAACTGCATTTCTGTTAAATGGAATAAATGGATTCTCAAGACGTACAAACTTCTTGAAATCTGTTGTCTTAGCTACACCGATTGATGCGCCGTAAAAATCCTGGCACCAAATGATATAATATGCATCCTCAACCTTTACAAGTCTTGGGTCGTAAGCATACTTTGGCATAAATGGATTTCCGTCCTCATCCTCAAATGGAATCTTCTCTGGCTCGAAATCCCAGTGAATTGCATCCTTACTGTGACCTAAGTAAATATAAGGGATTCCGTTTGTCTGCTCACCTCTGAATACTCCGATGAACTCGTCACCGTAAGGCATAACTGCACTATTAAAAATTCTTGCAACACCTTCAATTGGATTTCTATCGATGATAGGATTCTCATCATATCTCCAGATTGGTGCTCCTTTAAGCCCTTCTGGCTTCTCCTGCCAAGGCACATTCTTTACTTCAGGGCTAATCATTGTATACTTTCCCATTTTTCTCTCCTTTTAGTTATTATTTAAAAACTCTAAATTCTTTTTGATTAATTCACATCTTTGAGCAACACACTCTACTGAACGCTCAGGATCCTTAGGAGTGTTAAATACATAATCAAGCATCTTATCAACTGTTGTTGTAGCTACATGCATTCTTGTATCGCTTGATGCATAGTAGATGAAAAGCTCATTGTTTTCATTTACGATTGCACCGTTTGTGAATACTACATTGGAAACATCTCCAACTCTTTCTTCACCACGAGGTCCAATAAGAAGACCAGATGGTTCAGCAATTACCTTGCTAGGATCCTTCAAATCTGTAGCAAAAGCATAGATTACATAGCGAAGTCCAGCTGCTGTGTTTCTAACACCGTGGGCAATGTGAAGCCAGCATTTATCTGTTTTAATAGGTGTAGCACCTGCTCCATTCTTTGCCTCTGTGATAGTGTGATATTTTCTGATACTTGTCATCTTCTCTTCATCAATTACTGCATGAGTGATGTCTTCGCATAAACCAAATCCGATACCACTTCCGCTTCCTGTATCGATGAAATCGTCCATTGGACGTGTATAGAAGGCGTATTTACCATCTACAAACTCAGGATGAAGAACAACATTTCTCTGCTGAGGACTTCTAAGAGTTGTAAGATTATCAAGTCTCTCCCAGGTCTTTAAATCCTTAGTACGAACAATACCTGCTGCTGCAACTGCTGCTGATAAATCATTCACAGATGTATCCTTGCTTTCAGAGCAGAATACTCCATAGATGTAGCCATCCTCATGCTGTGTAAGACGCATATCATACACATTAGTTTCCTCTGGACACACATCATCTAAAAGAATTGGATAATCCCAGAACTTAAAGCCATCAATTCCATTATCACTTTCAGCTACGCCGAAAAATGACTTTCTATCATTGCCCTCGATACGGGCTACAAGATAATATTTTCCGTTTAAGTAGATTGCACCAGAATTCATAACTGCGTTAATTCCAAGACGCTCCATAAAATATGGATTTGTTTCTGGATTAAGATCATATCTCCATGTAAGTGGAATATGCTCTCTTGTTAATACCGGATATACGTATCGGTCGTAAATACCGTTGTAAAAATCCGCTTTTACGTTTTTTCTATTTAAAAGCTCGTCCTGCTTTTCCTTTTCTACATAATATCTTTCGTGTAACATTTATAATCTCCTATTAATAGTTTTCAGCTCTATCCATAATCTCAAAGCACATTCTGCCGTTGTGATATGGGCATTTCCAAGGTTCTACGATTGGTCTGTCTACAAATGGCTTTCCATCTGAATCCACCTCCCAATACCACTCAGAACCTGGTCTTTTATCGATTACATTTTCTTTGATGAAATTCCATTCTGCCTTGGCAGCCTCTAAGAATTTAACATCCCCAGTCTTCTGCCATGCATTAATGAATCCCACAACAGCCTCTGCCTGAACCCACCAAACTCTATGTTCATTGACAACACCCTTTTCGCATTCATTGGCGAAGGAGCTTCCATTGAATGCTACCTCATAAGTCTTGTAAGCAAGCGCTACTGTTATCTTAGAAAGCCTCTCAGTAAGCTCATTATCTCCTACTATTTCAAGTGCTCTGTCTACAAGCCAAGCAGTCTCTATATCATGACCATAAGAATGCAAATCAAGGATTGAGTTGTACTTTCTGTCAAAGAATACTTCTTGACGCTTTAGGGATGGATTGTAGACATATTTTTCAATGATATCCATAATTCGGTGAATGCACTTAAGAACCTCAGCATCTGAAGATACCTTGTAAAGCTGGGTGTATCCTTCCAAAACATGGAGGAGGGTATTCATGGTCTTTTCCGCCATTACTCCATTTTCGGATAGCTTTTCATTTGACTCTGGCTTAAAGTCGATGGTAAAGGCCTCCAAATATCCATATTCATCAGTGCATTTTTCTTCGATTATTCTAAACAGGTCAAATGCCTTTTCAAGTGCCGCTTTGTCGCCTGTTGCTTCGTAATAGGCACAAAGGGCATAGATAGCAAAGGCCTGATTGTAGGTGTGCTTAGTTGTATCAAGCGGCTGTCCCTTATAATCTAAGGACCAGAACACTCCACCATTGTCTTTGTCGAAGCATTTATCAGTCATGAACTTATAACCATGCTTTGCACACTCTAAAAGCTTTTCATCCTTTAAGCGCATATATGCGTTGGCGAAAAACCATGTGATTCTACTGTTTAAGATACATCCCTTTTCGGCTTCCTTATCAAGCTTTAGGTCGTAGCTTAAATATCCATAAAATCCGCCATTTTCTTCATCCTTAAGACCTTCCCAAAAAGGGATAATGTCTTCTACTAAATCTTTTTTAATTTCTTCAACAAACATTTCCTACCCCTTTACTGCACCAGCTGTAATTCCGCTGTAAATCTGTTTCTGGAAGATGATAAATACAATCAATGCTGGAAGAAGTGAAATCAAAACACCGGCGCAAATAAGATTGTATTGACTTCCCATTGGACCAACGAATGTATAGAGTGAAGTAGCAATCGTGTGCAGGTCCTTATCCTGAAGATAAAGATTAGCTGCGTAGTATTCGTTGTACACACCAACTCCCTTAAGGATGCAAGAAGTTACAATAGCAGGCTTAAGAAGTGGTAGCATGATTTTCCAATAAATGGTCCAATAGGATGCCCCGTCGATAATGGCGGATTCATCAAGAGATACTGGGATGTTTTCCATAAACTGAATGAAGATGTAGATGGAAATTACGTCAGTACCACACATCATTATGATGTAGCCATACAGATGATTGATTAAGCCGAGGGATGACATAATGTTATAAACAGTGACTTGCATGGCTACACCAGGTAATAATGAAGCAAACAAAAACAGGTTTCGTATTAGTGTATTACCTGGAAACTTAAATCTATTAAGCACATAAGCAAGCTGGGTTCCCACAATAATAGATACGATAAGAACGCATATCATAACTATTAAGGAATTAATGAAAGCTCTGCCCATGTTTGCTGTCGTATAAGCTTTGATAAAATTATCAAAGTTGAGCCAACTTTTTGGTAATGTCATTACATTAGTTGACTGATATTCTTCTGAGGTTTTGAATGCAGTAATTACGCATGAAACTACAGGTATTACTGCAACAAAACCAAAGAATATTAAGGAGAAATACTTAAGAACAGTTAGTATCGTTGTTTCTATTGATAAATGTTTTCTTTTCATTTTCTGCACCTCTTAATTTCCAGTATTGGATTGTTTTAAAGCCTTCTTGGCAGCCTTAGCTGCAGCCTTTTCAGCCTTAATTCTTGCTTTCTTTGCCTCGTATGATTCCTCTTCACTTTCCGCATCCCTGAAGATGTATTTGAAGAACAATTTCTGAAGAATTGTACATGCGAAAATGATAAGAAGAAGTACCACCGCCATAGCACTTGCAAGTCCAACCTTCTGGCTAGTGTGTGCTATCTCATTCATAACTACAAAATATGTTCCTGTTCCGTTGGCACCATCTGTAATAACATATGGCTGCTCGAAAGCTGATAACGAACCAGTAATTGAAAGAATGACATTAAGAGTTACGATTGTTTTAATACTTGGCAAAATAATATGCCTAAACTGCTGAAATCTATTTGCACCATCTAGCTGAGCAGCCTCATAAAGCTCTGCATCTACCGACATAATGGCACCTACAAAAAGTACCATGTTCTGTCCAAAGTAACGCCAAACTGATGTCGCTACCAAAGACCAGTTGTTAACCTTCTGATCCTTTAGCCAGTATGGAAGACTGTCTAAACTAATACCTAAACCTTGAAGGATTGTATCTAGCACAAATCCTCTGGTATAGAAAAACTTAAATATAAAACCGATTGCAATACCACTGATAAGATATGGGAAGAACATAAGCCCCTTAAACAGATTTTCTCCCTTAACCTTGAAGCTTAGAACAGTTGCAAGATAAAGTGATAAAACCAGCTGAATAATTGCACCTATACAGTAGTAAACAGAAAGCTTTAATGCTCCAAAGCAATCTTTTCTATTAAATACGTCGATATAATTTTTCCATCCAACAAAAACTCTCTTATCTACCGGAGTAGAATATTTCATTTTGTAAAAACTAAACTTAACCATCTGTCCAAATGGCAAGTATGTGAATAAGAAAAGCAAAAACAGAGGAATCACAGTGAATGCAACACAAATCAGAACCTGCTGCCCCTTCCTACTTTTTATCCATTTTTTAGTGTCTGCTAACCAAGTAGCCATACATAATTCCTCCTAGCCTTTTTAATATTTCCTTAAAATAGGGAGAGCCCTAATAAAACTCATGCCCTCCCTAATACTGCCTTAAAAATAACTGTTTAGTACTATCTAATTAGTACTGAATTTCTACGCCGCATGCTTCCTCAAATACCTTCTTGTTGTAAACAATACCCTGTGTAGTTGCTGTAGAAGCTACACCGTATACCTGTTTCTGATACATCCATGTATCTGCGTAATTAACTTCCTTTGACATTGTTTCCGTGTCCACTGCAGCTTCTTCTTTTATTAGAAGAACCACACCCCGTCATCGCTACTAACATTGAACATG
>ODAI012178757.1_pt1 | contig 13205 bp, 10 predicted proteins | sample 1539321 | NCBI WGS metagenome assembly ODAI01 (sample SAMN02144231, study PRJEB22623) | gut metagenome | biome: sheep rumen | host: Ovis aries | place: New Zealand | reverse complement strand
TCCACGACGTTCGTCAGGTCCTTGATGTGCAGGTCGATGCGGAAGCCGGGCTGGAAGTTCTGGTCCATCATCATCGGGGCCTTGGCGTTCATCACGGTGCTGCCGGCCAGGCCGCCCTTGATGGCGTTGAAGATCTTCTCGGGCTCCACGCCGCACATCTGGCCCATCTGCATGGCCTCGGCCAGCGCCGCGATGTTCACGGCCACGATGGTCTGGTTGCACAGCTTGGTCACGTTGCCCGCGCCCACGTCGCCGCAGAGCACGACGGAGGAGCCCATGGCGTCCAGAACGGGCTTGAACTTATCGAAGAGCTCCTGCTTGCCGCCGACCATGAAGGACAGGGTGCCGTCGATGGCCTTGGGCTGGCCGCCGGAAACCGGCGCGTCCAGCATCTCGATGCCGTGCTTGGCCAGCTCGGCCGCGATTTCGCGGGAAGCGACGGGGTTGATGGAAGAGCAGTCGATGAAGGCCGCGGTCTTGGGCATCTTCTCGGCGAGCTTGTCGTCTTCCAGCATGACGGACTTCACGTGCGGGCTGTTGGGGAGCATGGTGATGACGAGATCAACGCCTTCTACGGTCTCGGAAGAGCTTCCGCAAACGGTGGCGCCGGCGGCAGCCAGTTCCGCGAGGGTGTCCTGGTTGCGGTCATAGACGCGGAGCTGATGGCCTGCCTTCAGCAGGTTCTTCGCCATGGGCTTGCCCATGATGCCGAGGCCGATAAATGCGATTTTCATAGTGGTTTTCCTCCTTTATTCACCTTTCACGATTTTACGGAATCTTGCGCCTTCTTCAAACCAGAAACGGCGAAGAGCATAGATTTCATCGTCCAGCGCGATGTCGATCACGCCCAGGTCATGGTAGTACTTCGCGTCTTCCGCGCTCTTCACTTCGCAGCGGGGACGGACGCCATGCTTGAGGGCCGCCTCGATCATCTTCCGCTCCGCTTCCCGGCACTCCTCCGGGCGATCGTTGCGGTCGAATCCCTGGTTCATGCTCCAGTCTCCGGAGCCGAACTGCACCATATCCACGCCCGGGATGCAGCAGATCTCGTCGATGTGATCCAGCGCCGTCTTCTTCTCGATCATGAAGCAGCGGACGACTTCCTTGACGCGCTTCGCATGGTTCATGGGGGTCAGGTGAGACTGGCCGCCGATAAAGCGGCGCATCGGGTAGCCGTAGTATCCTCCGCACTCCGGCGTCGTCGGCATCGTGAGCCGGATGCTCTCCTCGATCTGCTCCGGCGTGGAGTGATCCGCAAACAGCACCGCCTGAAAGCCGGCCGCCATTGCCTTCTGGGCCACATAGCCGCGGTTCTGCAGGTCCAGTTTGATCATGGAGCCCATTCCATAGAGCTCAGCAGCCCGGCACATATTCTCCAGGTCCACCTGGCTGAAGGGCGCGTATTCCGCAGCGAACTCCACATAGTCGAACTGCTGGCTGCAGCCCACCGTCTCTACAATAAAAGGATTGGTGCTCCATATGCGGGTCGAGGTCATCGGCAGCCGCTGGTCCACCTTTTCACGGATCAGATTGTTTTTCACAGCAGGTCCCCTCCTTGTCCGATTTCATTTGATGACAGCATTGTAAGAGGATTTGTTTTTTAAGCGCAAGTGGTAAAGGTCATAAAAAGGAATCTCCTTACGTGCCGGAATCTATAATCATTCACGATTTGCATTTCAAGCATTTCAGTTTTTTCATTTATGCACGGTTTTCCCCAACCGTCAATCCATTCACGGAGATCATTGGACAGATCCATTGTTCGTTCTGCGATGCTCTTGACGGGTCCGCCTGAATGACCTTGCAGGCTCATGCAACAGATCAGTCCCCTTCATTCATCCGCCACAAGATCAATGAAGGGGACTCACTCTATTCATATTGTTATCGTCCATTCCGCATACTGGCTTTTACTTTCCGGTACTCAACCCGTATTTCTTTATCTTTCTCCAAAGGGTCGTCGTGCTGATATTCATAGCAGCCGCCACCCTGCTCCGGTTGTTCTGGTATTGGGACAGCATCTGGGCGATCAGCTCCGCCTCATGATTGGCAAAGACGCCCTTATCCGTCAAAGGAGACGTTTCTGCCCGCAGCACCACTGTCGGGTACATCCGGCTGTACTGTGAGCGGATATACACCTCGTCAATCGTGCGCTGCCTGGCTGACAAAATCATCTGCTGGCAGAAAGCACGCAGCTGGGTCACATTTCCAGGCCAGTCATAGCTCATCATCTGCTGTTTTCCGCCGGCGGTCAGCGTGATATAACGCTTATAGCGTTCCCGGTACTGAATAAGGAAGAGATCCACCCAATACGGGATGTCTTCCCGCCGTTCTCTGAGCGGGGGCAGCTCCATAGGCAATGAATTGATCAGGTAGAACAACTCTCTGTCGAAACGCATCTCCTGCACCAACGGATACAGGTTTTCCCGGCTGTGCGCAATCAGCCGGGCGCCAATGTGCTTCTCTTTGTAATTAGCGTCTAAAACGGTATGATTCTTTATCACTGTCACCAGGCGCTGCTGGCAAACGGCAGACAGATCCTGGATGTTTTCAAGATAAAGCGTTCCCCCGTTTGCCGCGCTGAGCACGCCTTCACTGTCGGCCAGCGGGCCGAAAAGCACACGGGCCTGCTCCTCTGCGGGGATCCCGGCGCAGTTCACGGTGAGAAACGGTCCGTCCGCCCGCTTGCTCTGGTTATGAATCGCCTGTGCAAACCGTTCCTGCTCATTGCCCGCTTCGCTGTTGATCAGAACCGGGAACCCGCTGGCGGCATACTGTTTGGCCTGCGCCACAGCATGCCGTACAGCCCCGGACGGTTCCCCGATATCCTTCAGCTTCGTCTCGGCAGGATAGCTCGCCCGCTGATGCTGCCGGACGACCGCTTCCATCTCCTCCAGAAACTTGACCTGCTGAGCCGAAAGCACCGCGCCGACGATCCCCATGTCCGTTATGATCGGGGATACGTTCGCCACCATGGAGCGGATACCGATATCCAGATAACGCGAAAAAATCGTCTTCCCGTCTTTCAGAACAGGTGAAAGCGCATCTGCGGTTAATTCGGGCACCAGCGCGTCAAGGGGCTTTCCGATCACGCTCTCCGGATCCACTCCCAGCTGCATCCCCGCAATATGGTTCACCAGCGTGATCCTGCCCTCCGTATTCATGCAGAGGATGGCACTGAAAGAGTTATCCAGCAGCGTCCTGAACCAGGATGTATTCAGCTGCTCCTGTCTGATGGCGTACGACATGCTTTTAGCCTGCCGGAAGGCTTCCAGAAAGGAATCCCCCGTTGTCTCTATAAACAGGTTCGGAACATCGGCCAGATGGGCTTCGCTTTGCGCCACGTTGCCTCCGATGATCACATCCATCCCGTCGCTGATCGCCCGGCGCGCTTTCGCGCGCAGCTCCTGCGGTCCTTCCAGACCAGCCGCCACCAGATACAGATGCAGGTCGATTCCGAAGATTTCATTGAAGTAATCCATATTGCAATACTGATTTGAATAGCCGACCACTCCGATTCTGGGGTGCTCTTTCCCTGCAAGCTCTTTGGCCTTCAAGACCAGCAGACTCATCTCCTGAGCAGTCATACGCATCTCTACCACGGGAATCGTACAGTTCTGCTTCACATAGGTGGCGCTCAATCCCCTGGAGATGATGATATCCGGTTTGTCCGGCGAGTCGGCAAGGCGCTGCGTCCATTCGGCCGCGCCGGCGGACGGGCCATAATCAATCGTCATGTTATATTCCCGCCAGTCGATACCGTTCTCCTGCAACACCCTCCAGGCCTGATCCGCCATTTCTTTCCGCATGAGCCAACACGCAATCCGCATCCTGTTTTCCCCTTTCTCAGCACAAAGACAGACCGAGTTTAAAGAAAAAAAGTCTTCGCTTTCTATAATTCTCCGGAATTCGTTATTTTCCTCTGTGTTATTTGATCCAAATCTTTCATTTGCATTCCATATTTCATTCGGTGAAACAAAAAAAGTGAAAGAATATGAAAACGCCATGTTTCGTAGTTTTTATCTTTAGTTTTTCCGCACATTGACCAAATCTCCCGATCTCTGCATAATGGCATTAACCCAAGTGAAACCCAAATTTGCAAAGGAGGAACTCAACATGAAAAAGATCCTGTCCGCAATGCTCGCCCTCGCCGTGGTTCTCACCCTGGTGCTCGGCATCGTCAGCACCGCATCGGCTGCTGATTTCCCGAACAAGCCCATCACGATCATCTGCCCGGTGAAGGCCGGCGGCGACACGGACCGCAACACCCGTCAGCTGGCGCTGGCTCTCCAGAAGGTTCTGGGCGTGACCGTGGTTACCAGCAACGTGGACGGCGGCGCCACCGTGATCGGCATGGAAGAAGCCCTGTATGCCGAGCCCGACGGCTACACCCTCATCATCAACGGCACTGACATGTTTGTTCCCAACATGATGGGCACCACCGACGTGACCCTCAGCAGCTTCAAGACCATCGGCATTCCGCTGATCGACAACACAACCGTGCTCGTCGCTCACAAGGATTCCGGCTATGCTGATCTGAAGGACCTGGTTGACAAGTCCATCGCGGCTCCCGACACCATTGAATACGGCGGAAAGATCGGCGCCACCAACCAGATCTGCGGCATCGCCATGAACAAAGAATGGAACTCCGCGTTCCGCTTCCAGGACGTTGGCAACAACGCTGCGAAGATCACCGCGCTGCTCGGCCATCAGACTGACGTCATCAACCTCAGCTACTCTCTGGCTCTCGATTACTTCAAGACCGGCGAATTCCAGGCCCTCTGCCTGCTGGGCAGCGAGCCCAACGAGCTGATCCCCGACGCGAAGCTGGCTTCCGAGTACGGCTACAAGAACGTTGACTTCTCCAAGTTCTTCTGGGTTGGCGTTGCGCCCGAAACCCCCGACGAGATCGTGGACATCCTGGCCGACGCGCTTTCCAAGGCCGCCGAAGATCCTGACTTCAAGGCGTACCTGAAGGACAACTTCCTCACCCCGGCGAACATGGTGAAGGAAGAAGCCGCCGAATATGCGCAGAAGTTCTACGAGGAGACCATGGAAATCTACAAGGATGAGTTCCTGGCTGCCCAGTAATTCCCACACGACTCACAGCCCGGGCCGGTTTTGTCCGGCTCGGGCCTTCTTAATACAGAGTCTTCCCGGAAGATGAATCTGAAGGAGGCACAAACGTATGTCCGAATCCCGCAAAGATCAGATATCGGGGTTTGTTTTTCTGGCATTTTCCATCTTTGTCTATGCCGCATCCTACTCTATCAAGATGACCAAAGCAGACTCCCTGGGTCCCCAGTTTTTCCCGCGGGTCGTATCCATTCTGATGGGCGTTCTCGCGCTGATCCAGATTTTCGGCAGCACCCGTGAAAACCTCAAAGAACAAAAGAATGGCGCTGTCAAAGCAGAGAAGAAAGGATTTGCGCTGAATCTCCCCTTGCTGCTCAGCCTCGCCCTGCTTGTCGGCTATTATCTGCTGCTGAAGACAGTTGGCTTCGTGCCGCTGACCATCATATATCTGTTCTGTCAAATGTACCTGCTCTTCCCCAAGGGTGCGCTGAAAGAAAAGAAGCTGCTGATCATCAGCATATGCACTTCCATCATCGTTCCATTTGCAGTGTACTATCTGTTCTACTACGGCTTCCAGATCTTCCTGCCTGCCGGAATTATGGGTTAAGGAGGGCAGAAACACATGTTGTTGCAAGGTTTTGCGAATCTGTTTCAGTATCCCATCTCGATACTGCTGATCTTTATCGGCAACCTGGCCGGTCTCATCTTCGGCGCCATCCCCGGTCTGTCCGCCTTCACCGCTCTGGCCATCATGCTCCCGCTCACCTTCACCATGGAGCCGGTCGTAGGCATCTCCTTCCTGATGAGCGTGTACGTTGGCGGTGTTTCCGGCGGATTCATCTCCGCTATCCTGCTGGGCATCCCCGGCACGCCTTCTTCCATTGCAACCTGCTTTGACGGTCATTACCTTGCCCAGCAGGGAAAGAGCTACCGGGCCATGGGCACGGCGCTTCTGTTCTCCTTTATCGGCGGCATCTTCTCCGCCGTGGTTCTCAGCACGCTGGCTCCGCTGATCGGACAGGTGGCGCTGCGGTTCTCTCCCTATGAGTACACAGCGGTAATCCTCCTCGCGCTGACCACCGTTTCCGCTCTGGCAGAGGGCAGCATGGTCAAGGGCCTGCTTTCCTGCCTGCTGGGCGTAAGCCTGGCCTTTGTGGGTGTCGACCGGCTGAGCGCCTATACCCGCTACACCTTTGGTTTCCGGAATCTGCGCGGCGGTTTCGCACTGGTGCCGCTGCTGATCGGTCTGTTTGCCGTAAGCCAGGTGCTCACCAACGCTTCCAAGCGCAACAGCATCACAGCCGAGCAGGCCAAGCTTCAGCTGGTGCAGCAGAAGCGCATGCATGGCTTCGGCATCACCTGGAAAGAATTCCTGTATAATCTGAAGGTCGCAGGTCCTGCCGCGATCATCGGCCTGGTGGTCGGCATTCTGCCCGGCATCGGCGGCAATGTGGCCAACCTTCTGGCGTACACCTTCGCCAAGAAAACCTCCAAGCATCCCGAGGAGTTCGGCAAGGGCTCTATCGAGGGCATCGTAGCCCCTGAAACCGCGAACAACGCTTCCGTGGGCGGCGCGCTGATCATCCTGCTGACCCTGGGCATTCCCGGCGACAATGCCACGTCCATGATCATGGCCGGTTTCCAGATTCACGGCATCGCCCCGGGTCCCCTGCTCTTCTCCTCCGGAAATGTATTGGTTTACGCCATCTTCGCGGCCTTTATCATTGCCAATATCTTCATGCTGTTTGAAGGATACTTTGGTCTGCCCGTTTTCTCCAAGATTCTCTCCGTCCGTACAGAAGTGCTGCTCCCGGTCGTTATCGCCTTCTGCTTCGTGGGCTCCTATTCCTCCAACAACCGCATCTTTGACATCGGCGTGATGATCGCCTTCGGTCTCCTGGGCTTCATTATGAAGCGGAATAAATATCCGCTGGCCCCCATGGTCGTCGGCTTCATCCTGACCCCGATGCTGGAAGAAAACCTGCGCCGCTCGCTCATGCGCAGCCAAGGCAGCCTGATGCCCATGCTCCAGTCCCCCATCGCAGTGGTTTTCCTGCTGATGACCCTTGCCATGCTGGTGTATACGGTTGTCAGTGAAACCAAAAAGGGCCAGAAAAACAAAGCGTGAGTCCGCTGGCCCAGTGTCCGGAGGAAAAGCCATGAACGAACAGGAGATTCTCGATTTTCTCAGCCATGCTGAGACCGGCGCTCTCACGGACGCCATGAACCTGCTGCATCTGGACGGCTGGATGGAAGGGATCTATCCCCTTCCGCCGGATATCCGCATCTGCGGGAAGGCGTTCACCGTTCAGTATGAACGTAACCCCGGGCCCGGCTCCACCGTTCTGAATGTTTTTGAAATCATGGAACTGGCGGAAAAGGGCAGCGTGATGGTCTGCTCCGTCCCCAGCAAAGACGCCATCGTGGGCGAGAACATCATGCACGCGACGCAGGCCTGCTCCCTGGCGGGCATGGTTCTGGACGGTGTCGCGCGCGATTCCGGTGTTATCCGGCGGGACCAGCTTCCCCTCTTCTGCAGAGGCTTCGGCATCCGCCTGGAGACTGCCTGTAAAATCACCGCCGTACAGCAGCCTGTCTGCTGCGGAGGCGTACGGGTGCGTCCGGGAGACTATATCGTCGGCGATTGCGACGGAGTGATTGCCATCCGTCCGGAAGACGCGGAAGCCATCATCTATCAGGCGAGGCGCGTGTCCGAGGTGGAGGCCGAGCTGGAAAGAACCATCCAGAGCGGTCAGGGCATGAAAGCTGTCTCCGCCGTCTCCGCAAAGAAAAAGAAACCCTTTGCCTGAACCGGCAAAAGAAAGGTCGTATGCAATATGGATACTAGCATGATTAAGGGCATTATCCCTCCGATACTCACCCCTATCGACGATAACGAGCAGGTTGACGAAGCCAAGATGCGCAAGCAGGTGGAATTCGTCATCCAAGGCGGCGTGCACGGCATTCTTGCCTTTGGAAGCAACGGCGAATTCTATATGATAGAAGAAGACGAGACGAAGCGCGCGCTGGAAATCATGCTGTCCCAGGCAGCGGGGCGCGTGCCGGTCTATTGCGGAATCGGCGCGATCCGTACGCAGAAATGCATCCGTCTGGCCCGCATGGCGCAGAAGGCAGGCGCAACCGGCATCTCCGTGCTGCAGCCCATGTTCCTGAAGCCCACGGAAGAGGAGCTCTTCCGCCACTTTGCAGCGATCGCTGAGTCCGTTCCGGATCTGCCCATGCTTCTGTATAACAACCCCGGCAGAACGGGCTACACCATGAGCTACAGCCTCGTGGAACGCCTGGCCGACCGCTGCCCGAACATCGTGGGAATGAAGGATTCGAGCGGAGACATGACCCGCACAGCCGAATTCATCCGGCGGATGCGCGGACGGGAGTTCAAGGTCTTCGGCGGAAAGGACACGCTGGTTTTCGGCACGCTCATCCACGGCGGCGCGGGCGGCGTATGCTCCACAGCGAACATGTATCCGGAGCTGGTGTGCTCCATTTATGAGAAATTCGTATCTGGCGATATCCAGGGTTCTCTGGAAGCCCAGTACCGTCTGAATCCTGTGCGGCTCTCCATGGATCTGGCCAGCTTCCCCGTAGCCACCAAAGACATGGCCAACATGATGGGTCTGGACGTGGGCGTTCCCTATCTGCCCAGCCTGCCGTCTGACGAAAAGACCATCGCCGCAATGCGCAAAGAAATGATCAGCGCGGGACTGCTGAAAGCCTGAGTCCTGCGTCCTGGAGGAACACAGATGAAAATTGTCATTCTGGATGGGTATACCCTGAATCCCGGAGACCTGGACTGGTCCGGCTTCGAAGCCCTGGGCAGCCTCACGGTCTACGACCGGACGGATCCCGGAGAGATCGTTTCCCGGATCGGCGACGCGGAAGCGGTGATTGTGAACAAATGCCCCATCACCGAAGAAACCATGAAGGCCTGCCCGGAGATGCGCTACATCGGCGTGCTGGCCACCGGCTACAACGTCGTGGATGTGGCGGCCGCCTCCCGCCTGGGGATCGCTGTCACCAACATCCCCACCTACGGAACCACGGCAGTAGCCCAGATGGTCTTCGCCCATCTTCTGGCCATCTGCCATCATGTGGAAGCGCACAGCGAAGCCGTTCACGCTGGAGAATGGAACAGCAATCCGGACTGGTGCTTCTGGAATACCCCGCTCATCGAGCTGGCCGGGAAAACCATGGGCATCATCGGTTTCGGCCGCATCGGACAGAACACAGCCCGGATTGCCGCTGCTCTCGGCATGCGGGTGCTGGCCTATGACCAGCATGAAAACGAATTTGGAAAACAGTTTGGAGAATATGTCACCCTGGAACGGCTTCTGGCTGAGTCCGATGTAATCTCCATGCACTGTCCCCTCTTCCCGGAGACAGAGGGCATGATCAACCGCCAAACGATCGCGCAGATGAAAGACGGTGTGATATTCATCAATACCTCCCGCGGGCAGCTCGTGAACGAGCAGGATCTTGCGGACGCTCTCAACAGCGGAAAAATCTATGCTGCCGGACTGGACGTGGTGTATACCGAGCCCATTCAGGTGAATAATCCGCTGCTCAAGGCGCGCAACTGCCAGATCACGCCCCATATCGCCTGGGCGCCCAAGGAAAGCCGGCGCCGGCTGATGGACATCGCCGTTGACAATCTCAGGCAGTTTGCCGCCGGTACGCCCGTCAACACCGTCAACAAACGGTAAACCAGGAAAACAGACAAAGCCGCCCTCATGCCGCAGCATGAGGGCGGTACTGAAAAACCGCATCCAGCAATCTCCGCAATTCTGGAACTATGAAAGGAGAAACCCCTCAAATGAACATTCCTGAACTGAAGGAAATGGCCCGCACCGTGCGCGGTGACATCCTGACCATGATCCATCAGGCCGGCTCCGGTCATCCGGGCGGCTCCCTCTCCGCAGTCGAGATCATGACGGCATTGTACTTTGACGTGATGAGGGTTGCCCCGGAAAACCCGGAATGGGACGGCCGCGACCGGTTCATCCTCTCCAAAGGACACGTTGCCCCTGTGCTTTACAGCGTGCTTGCAAGAAAAGGGTTCTTCCCCATTGAGGAGCTGAGGACGCTCCGGAAGCTCGGCAGCATCCTGCAGGGCCATCCGCACAAGCAGAGCACCCCTGGGCTGGACTGCTCCAGCGGCTCCCTTGGCCAGGGCCTTTCGATCGCGAATGGTCTTTCTATCGGTTTCAAAAAGCAGGGCAAGGACAACCGAGTATACTGCCTGATGGGAGACGGAGAGCTTCAGGAAGGGCAGATTTGGGAAGCCGTAATGACGGCTGCGCAGCTGAAGCTGGACAATCTGTGCGCTGTCGTAGACTATAACCGCGTTCAGCTGGACGGCACCGTGCCTGAAATCAAGGATCTCGGCGACCTTTGCGCCAAATGGCATGACTTCGGCTGGAACGTCATTGAGATTGACGGTCACGACATGGCACAGGTCGTGAACGCTTTCCACATGGCGGCCTCCTTCAAAGGCAAACCCACCGTACTGATCGCGAACACAGTGAAAGGCAAAGGCGTTTCCTTTATGGAGAACGACTGCAATTGGCACGGCAACGCGCCGAGCGCCGAACAGCTGGCAAAGGCGCTGGCCGAGATGAATGGAGGGACAGAAGCATGAGCGGAAAAGTACCAATGCGCGACGGCTACGGCAAGGCACTCCTGGAACTGTGTGAGAAGCGGAAGGACGTCATGGTTCTGGACGCAGATGTCGCAAAATCCACCCGTACAGTATGGGTACGCGATCAATATCCGGAGCACTTCCTGGACATGGGCATTTCAGAGCAGGATATGGTCGGCACTGCCGCGGGGCTGGCGCTGTCCGGCATGATCCCCTTCTGTTCCACATACTGCGTGTTTCTCGCGGGCAGAGCATGGGACCAGATCCGCACCACTGTCTGCTATAATAAGCTCAATGTGAAGCTCGGCGGCGCCCATGCGGGCATTTCCGTCGGCCCGGACGGCGCGACTCATCAGGCGCTGGAAGACGTCGCCCTGATGCGGGTTCTCCCGAATATGACCGTCATCGTGCCCTGCGATGCGGAAGAAACCCGGAAGGCGACGCTGGCGATGGCCGAGCTCAATGGCCCTTGCTTCGTCCGGTTTGGCCGCGAAGCGGTTCCGGTCGTGACGGACGAAAGCACTCCCTTCCAGGTGGGCAAAGCCCGTCTGTGCCGTGACGGCAGCGATGTCGCCGTGCTGGCCAACGGGCCCATGGTGTATGAGGCGATGAACGCAGCAGAAGCGCTGGCAAAAGAAGGCGTTTCCGTACGGGTGATCGATCTGCATACCGTTAAGCCTCTGGATGAAGAGGCCGTGATCCTCGCCGCCAGGGAAACCGGCTGCATCGTTACCGCGGAAGAGCATCAGGTGCACGGCGGCATGGGAAGCGCGGTCGCAGAGTGTTTAGCCGTAAACTGCCCAGTCCCTATGGAGATGGTGGGTGTGCAGGATTCTTTCGGCGAGTCCGGTCAGCCTCAGGAGCTGATGGATAAGTACGGCTTGAATCAGGAGAACATCGAAGCAAAGATCCGTGCTGTTCTCAAGAGGAAAAACGCTTAAAAAACGGTTCACATGTATAAAGAATGGCTGGTAAGGATAGGATCTGTTCCTATCCTTACCGGCCCTGTTTTTATATCCCTGCAAACCTTCTTCTTCCCCATTTTGCTCAATCAAATCGCATGAAAGTTTCTCTGTTATGGTTGTATTTCTCTGCGCCGGATAATATAATCCAATTGCTGCCTGAGTACGTTATTCCTGCCATGCATTTGATTCGACAGACTCTTTGTATGGGCACTTTTGTCGGGAGGCCGGCATCCAGACTGCTTTGCCGAGCAGGCTGGAAGAACAGAAAGCCGTTGCCATTCCTCTCCAGCAGCGTCAACGACTTTTCGCAATGTCTTGATATCCTGGCCCATGAGTTTACCCACTGTGTGACCGGCAGCATCATGACCTATAACGCGTACCTCAACGATTACGGCGCGATCAACGAAGCCATGAGCGACATCCACGGGAATATCTGCGAGATGATGGCCGGCGCCACGGAGGACACCACCTGGGCGCTGGGAGAGAACAGCACCGTAACCGCTTTCCGCAGCATGAGCGATCCTCATCTGTACCAGCAGCCGGAGTATACCTGGGATTATTATTACCGCGCGAATGTCAAGGCCCCCACCACGCTCAACGATCACGGCGGCGTGCATACCAACTCGTCGCTTCTGAACAACATCGCTTACCGGCTGTGTGCAGAAGGTTGCATGACGCTGGAAGAAGCGAGGAGCTTCTGGTTTGCGGTGGACTGCTCCATGGTACCCGGCACCGATTACGCCCAGCTGAGTGAGCTGATGCCGTGGGTGCTCGGCAACCTGGGCATGGAACGCTATGCGCCTGAACTTGAGGCGGCGCTGGATGCCACGCACCTCCGCTCAAACGATCTGCCGGAAACCTTTGACGCCGACCGCGCGCTGGTGACGCTGACGCTGCCCGACGAGGAGATCTTCCAGGACGGTCATTGGGGGCTGAGCATCTTCAGCGTTGATGCTGAAGGCTTGGCGCAGCGCGTCAGCAGTATCCTCGAAGACAAGGACGGATATGAAGGAACGCTCAGCAAGATCTTTGAAACGCTGTTCGCTGTGGAAGAGGCGCAGTCTGAGGCCGAGGGCCAGCCGACTCCATCCGACAGCAAGAGCGGCATAATAAAACGGCTGATTCAGATTTGCCAAACCTACTTCGGAGATCTGATCCGCCTTGAAACCGGCGTCGCCGGTCAGGATGGACGTACCGTACGGCTGGTCTCCGGACCGGGGCTGACCGTGCCTGTGCTGTTCAGATTGGAAGTCAATTCTGACGAGCATATCGAAAGCACTGCCCTTGCAGTCTATGCCCTCGGCAGCTGGCATGATGTGGCCACAGCTGTTGCATCGCTGATGGAGAATGCAGACTCTGAATCAGCGGATCCGAGCGACTTGCCGGCCTTGCTCCTCGGCTATCTTGAATCCTCCGAATCCGGCAATACCCTTCTGAAAATGCTCCCCCTGTTGGGCAGACCATTGGGAAAGCTTATCAGCCCCCAGCAGATCATCGGGCAGCTGCTGTTC
>ODAI011798335.1_pt1 | contig 13205 bp, 14 predicted proteins | sample 1539321 | NCBI WGS metagenome assembly ODAI01 (sample SAMN02144231, study PRJEB22623) | gut metagenome | biome: sheep rumen | host: Ovis aries | place: New Zealand | reverse complement strand
GGCTGGCTTTGTTGGAGACTATTAGAGTGTAACGCTGCGCGAACCTTGAGAAAATAATAGCACTACCATTCTTTAAATCAGATGTGTATTCCCGAATGGGTTTGGTGAGCGTGCAGCAGACGTGGTAGCTGCCGGAAAGCCCCCAAGCTGGGCGTCAAGCTAATTATCAATTAAGTGCTGTCTTTGAGCGTGGTTATCTTAACAGCTATTGAAAAACAGCGGAAACAAAGGTTATAGTCCACGCTCACTACTTTTGTTTGATATGTTTTTTTCAACAGCGTTTGTTGAGATATTCCACCGCCTGCCCCCACTAAAGGCTCCCTCCTCACGCACCCCGTAAAGGGGTACATTCCTCGGTCGCTTCGAGCAGTTAGTGCTTCTATCGGCAGCAGCAGTCGCCCGTCAGGGGCGCAAGCCCTGCAAACGGCGATACCGTCCCAACGGGACGGCTAGACGTTTGCACTTTAGTAGTGGAGCTGCGCTTGATTTAGAGTTCTTTTTGTAAGCATCTCTGTTTAGATACTTCGCTGTTCATCACAGTGATTTTTAAAACCACTCTCCCACCTCGGCGAGAGCAGACGCCGCCCCGTATGGGGTGGCTGAATGGTCTCGCTTTTAAGAGTGTTCAGAGCTGAAATTACCTGCTACCTATATTAGATAGATTTTTTTCAACAGCGTTTGTTGAGATATTCCACCGCCTGCCCCCACCCCCTTTCGGATCAGGAAAAAGTACTAAAAAACCAAGCCGACTGAATTATTTTCAGCCGGCTTATTTACCATGATCTATTTGTCAAGCCCGTGAGCCTTGACGGTGTTTTCTACTTTGTCTACTGAGTTTCTCTCCGTTATCTCGATCTTGTAGCTGTAGGTCTCGTCCTTTGAGTAAGTCGTCTCGGTGAACCACAGCAGCTCGCCGCCGTCAGTGAAGCGGTATTCGGTCTCAAAGCCTGTTGCCTTTACGCCCTCTATATCCGCGCCCAGCTTTTTGAGATCGTATTCGTACTTAACGCTGATCTCTCCGTCCTTCTCGGTCTTCTCGGCCTTTTTCACTGCCTGCGGAGTGTAAACCAGCAGACCTTCGTCAGCCTGAGGGTGCTTAGCGCTTCTGGTGTACTGGTTGAAGGCTCTGTCACCCCTGACAGTGTGGGAGTATTCTCCGTTTTCGTACTTCATATCCTCAACGCCGTTATTGAACTGCGCGTAGACATCATCGCCGTTTTTGCCGTAGTAGGAGAACACGCAAACGTCCTTCTCATCGTATTTGAACGTAAACTCCTGATCTACCTCTCCCGTACCGAGATTTGTCATTATCACCTTTGCGGAATCAAGCTGCGCATATTCTTTTCTCGCATCTAAGATGAGGTCTGCGCCCTCGGCATCCTTGACACTGCCGCAGCCCGTAAGCACCGCCGGCACCATTGCCGCCGCCAGCAGAGCAGCCATCAACGTTTTTATTCTCATAAGCCCTCCGATCAGAGACTCTTACACGTCTTTGCAAAGATGATGAGCGCTGCCGCTATCGTGAATATCTGAGAGATAGTAGCCTTTATCATCAGCCCTATGTTGAACTTGATAACATAAAGGTCAACCGAAACATTCTTGATGCCGACACTTTTACCCCATGCCAGCCAGCCCACATAGGCCTTGCCCGAGCATATGTACGCGATAAATGCCCCGAGAACTATCCCTGCGAGCATAAAGAATATGAATGCAAATGTTCTTTTGAAATTCTTCATAATTACCTCAACAAACAAGGGAGGGCAGCACCCTCCCTATTTTTTTACTTTCTTCTTGAAGGCGAACGCCTTTTGTTGTCGATCACTTTTTTCAGATCGGAGAACCTTTCCTCGCTGCTTGCCTTGAACTTTGAGAGCATATCCTCAAAATCTGCATTGCCCGAGGTCGCGTTCGGGTTATACACGGGCGGAGGATTCTTTGAGAAATCCTGCTGCTCCTTCGGCTGAGATGAAAAGCGCTGGCGCGGCTGAGCTTCCCGGCGGTCATTTTTAGCGAACTGCTTGCCGCCCCTGTCATTTTTCCTGAACGGCTTCTGCTGATCGGGAAGAGCCTTCTTTATCGAAAGCGATATCTTTCCGTCATCGGTCATGCTGAGCACCTTTACCTTAACGGTCTGTCCCTCGGTAAGGTGATCCTTTATCTCACTGACGAAGGTGTTCGCCACCTCGGAGATATGTACCATTCCCGTCTGATCCTTGTCAAGCTCAACGAATGCCCCGAATTTTGTTATGCCTGTTACTTTTCCCTCGTAAATTTTTCCTACTTCAAGCTGCATAAGATTATTTTTGATCCTCTCTGGTACCTGTGCGGTGAAATATTTATATTTGCGGCAAGCCGCATATTCCCATATGTGCTTGCTTTACGCACCGTTGTTGACGATGTAGTATCTTCTCTCGTTAGGATAAGCGTAGCCGAGCTTTTCGATCGCGATCTTTTCCATATACTCGTCCTCGTTATCCGTCTTCAGAAGTCTCGCATACTCATCGTGCTGCTGCTTTTCGGCAGTTATTTTTTTCTGTATCGCCTGAGATTCCTTCCTCAGCTGAGCCACCTGTGCCTGCTGTGACACCACCGTGAATACGGAATACCCCAGCAAACAGATCACCGCAAGAAACACCAGCAGCTTAACAAGCCTTGCTTTCTTAGGCTTCTCAGCAGCGGCCTCCTGCGCGGCACCCTCTGATACGGCAGCATTATCTGTTTGTTCGCTGTCTCTTTTACCGAACCAAAGCATTTTAAATGTCCACTCCTCTTAGTTCACACAAAGACAATTCTACTCCACAACATTATACACCAACTAAAGCTCAACTTTCAAGTGGTTTTTTTCATTTTTTTCATCTTTTTGATATTTTAAGCTATTTTTCACAAATACCCCCTTGATTTTTTTAGCTGATTTGGTCATAACTCTGCCAAGCGGCCTCAATATCCGCGCTGAGAGCGCCTTCCACGCCCTTGAAAAAAGCCTCAGGGCGGCATTGCCTATGCTTATCCTTTCCATCAACGCGCCGATGAGCATACCCGTAAGCGCAAAGATCCGTATCTGGCCGGTCAGCCCCGTGCAGAACGTGAAAAGCACGAACCAGAAAAGCAGCGTATAGCTAAGATCACAGAAAAACGTGAAGACCTTTCCGCTTTTGAAAATCACCCTCATCATGCGAAACAGATCATATACCCCGCCCATAGCGAACCCTATTATCACTGCCAGCAGGTAAAGCTCGGTCTCAAGCTCCAGGCCAAGCTGCATATTCTCCATATGTCACCTCTTCAGCCTGTCGAAAACGGCGGTGCGCTTTTTAGTTCTGTCGTTTTCGTAGGTCATTGAGCTTATCTTCCCTTCGATGTTGAGCTCACCACTGTCAACGCTCATATCGCTGATGTGGAGCCCCGAGCCCTTTATCCTGAGCTCTCCCAGCTCCGTGAACATACGCACCTCTGTCTCATCGAACCTGAGCATTTCCTTTACGCCCGTCAGCAGGAGTCTGCTCCTGTTTTCAAGAATGATATTGTGTCTGCCCTGTGCTGCTCTTTCTGCCATAGTATCCCTCCCGAAATTAGTAAACGCCGGCTGAATTCTGACGTTCAGTATAAATATATGCAGGAGAGTGAGCTCAAATGCTTGACAAAAGGCGCGTATGAGGTTAAAATACTCTAGGGAGGGATAAGAATGAAAACTTTTATTGCACCGCACAGCAGCGCTCTTTCATACATGGGCAGGATAGACCTTTCCTCGCCCGATAAAGCAGGGTTTTTCTTTGCAGGCTCAAACGTTACCCTCAGGTTCAGGGGCACTGCCGTTTCGGTAAGGATCAAGAATTTCAGGTATTATGCAACGTCTATGCTCGGCTTTGTCCTTGACGGAAAAGAGGATAAGTGCGTGATAGATGAGCATTACAGTGTGACGGATATCACCCTGGCAGAGGGCCTTGACGATAAGGAGCATACGCTCACCCTTTTCAAAAGGCAGGGCGGTTCACATTATTTTGACTTTTACGGCTTTGAGATCGAGGGCGAAGCGCTTGAAGCGGTCACTTTGCCTGAGCTTAAAATAGAATGCTTCGGAGACAGCGTTTCCGCAGGAGAGGTGTGCGAGGCGGTGGAGTATACCGCACAGAGCGACCCTGAGGGACACGAAGGCGTGTATGACAACGCATGGCACAGCTATCCGTTTATCACTGCGAGAAATCTCGGAGCGCAGATAAATGACACGGCTCAGGGCGGCATCGCGATACGTGACAACACTGGCTGGTATCATATGCCTGACTGCATCGGTATGGAGTCGGTTTATGACAAGCTCAGATATTTTCCTGAGGCTGAGGGCGGCCTTTCGGAGTGGGACTTCACAAGGTATGTTCCTGATATCGTGATCTTTGCAGTGGGGCAGAACGACAGCCACATTGAAGGTCAGCCCGACCCTGATATCACAGACGCTGCGTTCAGGGCAGAGTGGAAGGAAGAGTATAAGAAAATAATAAGGGCGCTGAGAGGGCATTATCCCGAGGCGTTTTTCGTGCTGACGCTGACAGTTCTCAACCATGACCCTGAGTGGGACACGGCTATCGAAGAGATAACAGAGGAGCTTGCCGACGAGAGGATAAAGCATTTTCAGTTCACCAGAAGCGGCAAGGCAACGCCCGGTCACCCAAGGCTCAGCGAGCAGTATGAGATGTCAGAGGAGCTCACGGCGTATCTGATAAGAGAGCTTTTTTTGAAAAAAGGCAGGGGCTAGCCCCTGCACCGCGTGCTAGCCCGCACGGGGCGGACGCCCCCTCCCCTCTTTCAGTAGCTGCGTACTATTACCGAGCTCCCGCCCTCCCCGGAGGGGAGGGCGATAGTTTTGCTTAAAGATATTAGTTTGTAACGCTGCGCGAACCTTGAGAGATGTACCCTCACTTGCCTTCAAAACTATTGAAAATCAGCGGGAACAAAAGTTATAGTACGTGCGAAACTAACCCCCTCCCCTCCGGGGAGGGCAAACGGTTTAGTAGCACCCAACTACTTACGAGGGGTGGGGGAAGCGGTGCAGGGGCACGCCCCTGCTATTCGTAGCGGAGGGCGTCGATCGGGTTGAGCCTTGCGGCTTTTATTGAGGGGATCAGGCCGAAGACTATGCCGACTACCATTGAGAAGACTACGGCGATGATTATTGCCGGGGTGGAGATCGCGACGGGGACCTCTGCGACCTTGGCTATGACCTTTGAAAGGCCTATGCCTGTGAGGACGCCGATGATACCGCCTATACTGGTGAGGACGGCTGCCTCGGTGAGGAACTGCGCAAGTATCCTGCCGCGCCTTGCACCAAGAGCCTTTTTAAGGCCTATCTCCCTCGTCCTTTCGGTGACGGACACGAGCATTATGTTCATTACGCCTATTCCGCCGACAAGAAGAGAGATGCTGGCTATCCATATGAGCATACTGTTTGTCGAGGAGCTGAGATCCTGCAGGGATTTCGCCTGTTCAAGAAGGTTCTCGCTCTTATATTTCGGGGCGGTGGTCTTTTCGCCCGATGCGGTGGTATCCTTGATGATGTTCTTGTTCAGGATATCTGCCGTTTTTTTGCCGGCGCCGGTCATAGAATCGGTATCAACAGCCTTGACGATACAGTTCTGGGGCTCGTCATAGCGGTAGACTATGCCCCAGTCCTCTGTGGGTATGAAGACCTTGCCGCTGGACGTCTGATTATAGGTATAGTAATCGTCAACGGTCTCGATATCGGGCTCGAACTCGGAGACCTGACTTACTACGCCTATGACGGTAAAGGGCTCTCCGCTTATGTCGATAGTCTGGCCGACGGGGCTCTCACCGTTGAAGGTGCCGTCAGCGAGGGTCTTGTCGATGATCGCTTTTTTGGCAAAGGTGGTATAGTCGCTCTCAGAAAAGGATTTGCCCTCGGAGACCATATAGCCGGCGGTATCGAAATAGTATTTATCTATACCGAGAACGGTAGAGGATTCAAGTGATACGGTGCCTGCAAAGATGTTCATAGGGTTATTTCTGGTGCGGTAAAAGGTGCAGTTTTCGACCTCTTCGAGCTTTACTATGGAATTTCGGGTGTCCTCACTGAGGGGGACTACCGACGAGGGCGGCGTCTGATAGGTGAAGTCATACTCATTGCCGCCGAGCTTCAGAGAGATCTTCACGGTGTTGCTGCCGGAGCCTATAAGATTGTTCTTTATCCTTTCGTTGGTTCCCTTGATCGTTGAGACGATAGCGATTATGGCGGCTATGCCTATGATGATGCCGAGCATTGTGAGCAGGGATCTGATCTTATGGGAGAAGATGCCACGGAAGGATAATCTGATGTTTTCTATCAAGGTGTTCCCTCCTTAGTACTCAACGTTTTTCGGATAAAGGATCTTTTCCGAATCTTTTGTGCTTACTCCCTCTTTGACGTCTTTTCCGTAGGGGAAGCATATCTTGTCTTTCATTGAAAGGCCTGCTGTGACCTCGATGCTGCCGTACATCAGCTTGCCTGTCTTTATATAGTGCTTTTCAAGCTTGCCGTTTTTATCGGCTCTCATTATATAATAGCTGCCGCCCTCTTTTCTGACATAGTGCTGAGGCAGATAGAGAGAGGTGCTCTCCTGAGTGTCAGAGGAAGCATCAAGGGTTATGCTGAGCCAGTCATACTCACTGAACCCTTCGGGCTCATCAAGGGCTGCCCTGACGGTATAGGTCGAGGCATTAGGGTTATCGCCCCAGTTCCATGCGGTATAGGAGACGGGCTCGGTAACTATGGAGGTTATGGTGCCGGACGAGAACGCGCCAGTTTCATAGCTGGAGACGGAAATGGTATCTCCGATGTTTATCTGATCGAGCTTCAGCTCGCTTATCATAAACTCTACCGAAGCGCCACCGTCGCCCTCGATAACTGCAAAGTAATCGTCATACGAGGTATCACCGTCATAATCAGAGTATTCCTCTTCGTCCTCGGGGAGGTGTTCGTCCTGAGTGTCAGAGGAGGAATATGCGGCTGCGTCGTCGATGGTGCCTATTTTTTTAACTATGCCGTCCATTTCGGCAACGACCTTGCCCTCGGTTTTTTTCTTCTTTGCCTGCTCATATTCGAGCTTTGCGGCTTTGAGGTCCAGCTTGAGCTGTTTTATCTCGGTCTGCTTATCCTTTATCATGCCAGCTATCTCGGACTTGGTATAGGCATAATCTTCGCTCTCATTGTTATCATATGAGGGAGTGTAGGTATCATTGTCGGAATAGTCCTGCTCATCGGGATAATCGTCATAGGAGATATCATCGGAGCCGAAGTCATCATAGTCACCGTAGTCATCGTAATCGATGTCGGAGTCGGTATAGTCATCGGGGTAGGAGGTATCGTCGGTGAGGGTATCTCTGCCCGAGAGGGGGGCTGCCGAGAAGCGGCCGAAGCTGCCCTTTGAGGTATCGACGGTTATCGTGCCGGTGTCATAGTCTATGGTGACGCCGTCAGAAACGTTGGCGTCATTTTCCATGATATCATAGTTCAGGGTATCGGGGCCTACTGTCCAGCGGTAGAGGAAGGTCTGGTCATCGCTGTAGACACAGAGGGCTGCGAAGCGCTTTGACGAATAGAGCCTTTTGAAAAAGGCAGAGGCTATCTCAGCGTTTTCGGTGCAGTTGATTATATAGGGTTCGTCAGCGGTGCCCCTGCCGTTTGCCATGAAGGACGCGAGGACCTTATCGGTGAGGAGGAGAGGCTCTTCTGGAACATCGGGGGTGTCGGGCTCGACAGGCTCCTCGGGGATATCGGGGTAGTCAGGCTCTTCGGGGATATCGGGGTAGTCAGGCTCTTCGGGCTCATCGGGAAAGTCGGGGACGTCAGGAGCCACAGGGGCGCTTTCGGAGGGCTTCAGGGTCTTATACCTGGCAAGCTCTCTTTCGGCGGTCTTGATGCTCTGCTCTATCACGCTGACTGCGTTTTTCTTCTGCTCGGTCTCAAGCTCGACTACGGTCATATCGTACTCGAGGATAGTGTCTCCCTTTTTTACCTCATCGCCCTCGCTGACGAAGATAGTTTTGACAAGTCTGCCGTCGCTGAGGCTGATCTTCTGGGAATTGGCGCCGGTTATATTGCCGTTGATCTCAGAGCCGTACTCATAATAGTAGGCAGGCTCCGCCATAAGGCTGACGGGGACTACCGCTACAACGGTGTTTGAGTCCTTCGAGGCCTTATATTTTTTATATCCGAAATAGCTGCCGCCTGCTATGACTGCAAGGCAGACAAGTGTTATTATAAGCTTTTTCATACGGACTCACCCTGCCTTTCGGAGCGCACAGGCTCATCAAAGAGCTGGCCGTCACGGATAAAGAGTATCCGTTTGGCGCAATTTGCGATATCGGGCTCGTGCGTTATCATAACTATGGTCACGCCCTCATCATTGAGAGCTTTGAACAGCTCCATCACCTGCTCGCCCGAGGCTGTATCAAGGGCGCCTGTGGGCTCATCGGCGAGAAGGAGCTTTGGAGAATTGACGATAGCTCTGGCTATGGCTACGCGCTGCTTCTGGCCGCCTGAGAGCTGGGTAGGCTTAAAGAGCATACGGTTCTCAAGGCCGACCTTTCTCAGGGCTTCTTTGGCTCTTCTTCTGCGCTCTTTTTTGGGAACTCCGGCATAGAGGAGCGGAAGCTCCACATTTTCAAGGGCGGACTGTCTCGGAAGGAGATTGAAGTTCTGGAAAACGAAGCCTATCTTCGCGTTTCGTATCTCGGAGAGCTTTTTGTCATTTGCGGACATGATATCGGTGCCGTCAAAGTTGAAGGAGCCGCGGCTCTGCTTGTCAAGGCAGCCGATGATATTCATAAGGGTGCTTTTGCCCGAGCCCGAGGGCCCCATGATCGCGACATACTCTCCCTCACTGACGGAGAGGGTTATATCATGGAGGACGGGGACGGCTTCTTTACCCTGATAATAGTCTTTATAAATGTTTTTTATCTCAAAGATCACGGCTTATCCCTCCGCTGCATCTGCGGCATCATCGGTAAGAGAGCCGGCATCTTCGGCATATGAGTCATCTTCTGTATCTACAGTGCCGTAATACTCATCGAGGTAGGCTTCGAGCTCCTCATCGGTCATCTGCTCAAGGACCTCAGGATCGATATCTGCAAAGGGATCATCATACTCGGTCTCTTCTCCGTCTTCATAGATGTCGTTGTCCTCACCCTCATAGAGGAAGTCGTCATCGCCCTCACCGTAATCAAGGTCATTGGGGGCTACAGAGACCTCGGACTCATTCTTGGTGGCGGTCATGCCCTCCTTTATGTAGGAAGAGGGATAGGCTATATAGTCGCTCTCTTTAAGGCCGCTTTTTATCTCAACATCGCCGTTTTCATCGTCCTTTTTGCCGAGAGTTACCTCGCGCTTTTCTATAAGGCCGTCGCTGTCCTTCGCCCACACGTAGGACTTGCCGTCCTTGGTGATGACAAAGTCGGAATAGAGCCAGATGCCGTCCTTGTCGATACGCTCCTCCTGGCCGTAATCAAGCTCTGCGAGAAGGTGCTGGCCGAGCGTCAGGGCTTCGGGGTCTTCGGGATCGACATAGAAGGTATAGGACGAGGAGTTTGACATTCCGTCATCCTCGCCGTCATCCATTGAATACATATCATCCTGCTGTGCCGCAGGCTTATTTTCTATCTTGGAGACGGTGCCCTTCATAGCGGTATCGTCTACCCTTGAATGGAGGATAACGGGGCAGCCCTCATAGAGGTCACGCAGGTTCTGTTCATTGACCTTGCCCTTTACTCTGTAGGCGCCCTCGGCGGTTATCTTCATTATGACGTCTGCGCCCTGCTCGATAAGCTCCTCAGAGGATTTGAGGTCTGTGACGGTGCCGTCAGAGGGGGCGGTCACATAGGCGTTCTCCTTGCTCTTTTCAAGCTTTGCAGCCTCGGCGTCCTTGGTTTTTTTGTCAAACTCATTGGAGGCATTCTCGCTCTGGAGAGAGAGGATCTGTGTATTGTATGAGATGACGGCATCGGAATTGGCGTTCTTTTTCTCGGCCTCGAGCTGCTTTATCTGGGCGTTGTTCGAGTCTATCTGCGCCTGCAGCTTTTCGGCTTCGAGCTTGGCCTGCTCCAGCTGGAGATCGATGCTCTCTATATCATAGGTGAGGAGCTGGTCGCCCTTCTGAACGGTGTCGCCCTCCTTGACCAGGATCTGGTCAATGGTCTTGCTGGTATCGTATTTTACATCTGTTGAGGCCTGTGCTTCCACCACGCAGGAAAATCTGCTCATGGAGACATCAAAGCCGCCTGCAGTGTTAAGGTCCTCGACCTTCTGGACATAGACCTTGGTCTTGCTGAGCTCACTGTTTTTAGATAGCTTCTTCCACGCGAACCAGCCGCCGGCACCTGCTGCACAGATGACGGCTGCCGCTATCACTGCGGTTACTGCCTTTTTCTTGACTGACATATCATTACCTCCGTATTATGACAAACAAAAATGCCTGACCGTTAGCTCACGGGCAGACATACAAAAACCGGACGCAGTTTATCCCACCGTGCCCCGAAAGATCTTTAAGCCTTCGTTTAATTTTTCGTTTTGTATGTCTCTTTATCTCTATATCGTATTATAACACTAATTTTGCGTTTGTCAAGAATTTAACAACGGTTTTTTACCCGAAATTGCCTTTTTGCGCGATTTTTCAGGAGACTGTCACAAAAGGGATAAAAAAAGAGAGCAATTTGTATAAAAAACTGTTGACAAAACCTGCTGTTTTGGTGTATTATTATAGATGTAGGAGATAAGAGGCAAGAACGCCTGTGCTGTTTCTGAGGCCTCTTTGATCTGACATCTAGCATCTAAAATGGAGGTTTTGACAATGGCAGAGTTTTTCAAGGATATCCCGAAGATCAAGTATGAGGGAAAGGATTCTACTAATCCGCTTTCGTTCAAGTACTATGATCCTGACAGAGTGGTTATGGGCAAGAGCATGAGAGAGCAGCTGAAATTTGCGCTTTCATGGTGGCATACAATGGGCGGCGACGGCACTGATATGTTCGGTGTGGGAACTGCTGACAAGAGCTGGGGAGAGCAGTCTCCCGAGGCAAGGGCTAAGGCTAAGGTAGATGCGGCTTTTGAGATAATGGACAAGCTCTCGATAGACTATTTCTGCTATCATGACCGCGATATTTCTCCTGAGTACGGCGACCTGAAGACTACTAACGAGAAGTTTGACGAGGTTATAGCTTACATCGCTGAGAAGATGAAGGCTGACCCTTCAAAGAAGCTTCTGTGGGGCACGGCTAAGTGCTTCGATCACCCGAGATATATGCACGGTGCAGGAACTTCACCCTCTGCTGATGTGTTCGCTTATGCGGCTGCTCAGATAAAGAAGGCTATTGACTCCACTATCGCTCTCGGCGGCAAGGGCTATGTTTTCTGGGGCGGAAGAGAAGGATATGAGACTCTGCTCAACACTGATATGGGTCTGGAGCTTGACAACATGGCGAGACTTCTCAGACTGGCTGTTGACTATGCCCGCTCAAAGGGATATGACGGAGACTTCTACATAGAGCCTAAGCCTAAGGAGCCGACAAAGCACCAGTATGACTTTGACACTGCTACGGTCATCGGATTCCTCAGGAAGTACGGTCTTGACAAGGATTTCAAGATGAACATAGAGGCTAACCACGCTACCCTTGCACAGCACACCTTCCAGCACGAGCTGAGAGTTGCAAGAGACAACGGCTTCTTCGGTTCGATAGACGCTAACCAGGGCGATGCTCTGCTTGGCTGGGATACTGACCAGTTCCCGACTAATGCTTATGACGCTACGCTTTGTATGTACGAGGTGCTCAAGGCAGGCGGCTTCACAAACGGCGGTCTCAACTTCGACGCCAAGGCAAGAAGAGGCTCATTCACTCCCGAAGATATCTTCCTGAGCTACATTGCAGGTATGGACACGTTTGCTCTGGGTCTGCTGGCTGCAGAGAAGATAATCGAGGACGGAAGGCTCGACAAGTTCGTTGAGGACAGATACGCTTCCTGGACAACAGGAATAGGCAAGGATATCATCGACGGCAAGGTGAACATGGAAGACCTTGAAAAGTATGCTCTTGAAAAGGGCGAAGTAACAGACTCGCTCTCAAGCGGAAGACAGGAGTACCTCGAAAGCGTACTCAACCAGATCTTATTCACACTGTAAGGATCTGAAAGGGAATTTGATAGTTTAGCGAAGGGGCGTCCTCCGGAATGAGGGCGCCCCTTGTGCTGGTTTTCTGGTGGGGAAGAGATAGAGTTGAAGAGTTGACAAGAGGTTCTGAATCTGATATAATAACAGCAGGGGAAGTGAAAGGCTTGGAACAGGCAAAAAAGAGAGATCATAAGGTTCTTATTACCGATGCTGCCATTGAAAAGGTCGGCATAGTGGAATTATCTGATTTTTCTGATGAACAGATGTCTAAAATGCAGGAAAAGCACAAAAATCTCCTGCTATTGTCCAAAGAGCAAAACAACAGCAATGAAGTGTTGCTGATCGATGATCTGAACATGAGAAGCGAAGTTCAGATATTCGGTGATGAATTTTCTGTATCGCCGGCTTCAAATCCGTTTGCCGTGTCAGTAATAGGAAGAGCTGAAAAGTATTCATTGATCTATATGCATAATCATCCGAGTACAAATACTTTTTCTGTGGCAGATCTTGATACTTTTATTTGTGAGGGTCCTATTAAAACAATGTCAGTTGTTACTAATCAGGGTGAAGTTTATGTCATAAATAAAACATCACGATTTGATTATAATAATGCCAGACAGCTGATGGTCGAAGTCTATGATTCATTTGGATCAGATACAATAGATAACAAGGAGTTTGTAAAAAGGTTTTTAAGAGAATGCAGTAAAGGAGGAATTGAGTATGCGAAATCCAAATAGACCGGTAAAGGATATTGATGACCGTCCGAAAAGCAGAGAAGAAATTGCAAAAATGATAGAGCGTATGCTCAAAACCGATGAAGACGGAAACCCTGAAAAATCAGACGAAAAAGAAACCGCATAGCAGATCACAGAGCCGCTTTGGGAAACCGAGGCGGCTTTCTTATTTGCAGAAATCAAAAAACGGCAGGGGCGGACTGCTCTGCAGGGACTTATAAAGCGACACTTTTTATGCGCCTGAAAAGGGAATATTCTCTGAATTTGGTCTTGAAATTCTGCGGAAGATATAGTATAATATAACATAGGGAAAAATTTGCTTGATATCTGC
>ODAI013319545.1_pt1 | contig 13206 bp, 12 predicted proteins | sample 1539321 | NCBI WGS metagenome assembly ODAI01 (sample SAMN02144231, study PRJEB22623) | gut metagenome | biome: sheep rumen | host: Ovis aries | place: New Zealand | reverse complement strand
CTGCAAAAGTACCTCCGGCGGGGGTCGAACCCGCAAAAGACCCGGATTCTTAGTCCGGCGCATATTCCGATTCTGCTACAGAGGCATATTCTGTTATGGTGCTCCGGCCAGAGGCCGGGCTGCGGTCATGCCGCAAAGTACTCCCGGAGGGATTCGAACCCTCACTGTACCGGACCTGGGCCGGCTTCCTCTGCCAATTGGGATTACGGGAGCAGATATAAATGCATATAAAAAGGCCGCCTGCGCGGAGATCTCCGGACAGGCGGCCCTAAGCTTTAAGTGAATCATCACAGAAAATCCTGCTTACACCTTTGTCTGATCGGAGTATTCTCACACGCTAAAAGGACCTTGCTGCAAAGAAGCAGAAGGGACAGATACAGAACATATGCGTAAGAATAAACAGTGAAGCAAGTCATTTTTCTGATCCTTTTCCTTTCCGGACCTGCGGTCCTTTATTTACTGTGCTTAATATATCACCCGGCGCCCCGGCTGTCATTCAACCTGTGGTATAGATGCGTCCAGTCGGCCGCCCCGGTGATTCTGAAATTCACTTCCGTTTTCCCGTCTGTACTCCCGGTCCGTAACAGGCGTGTCTCCCGGCGGACCACCTGCAGATTCTGCTCTTCCAAGGCCTCTACCAGTCCTTATACTCGTCAGAGAAGTACTTTCCCCGCAGAACGTTATCGGTCATGTACTGGAGAACGTCCTCCCTGGAAACCCCGAAGCGGTCCATTCCCTCCGGCCAGCTGCTTCCCTCATCTTCGGACACATTTCCTCCTCTTTCGATCCTGTACGAACAGGCCCCGGCATCACGGAGGAACTTTGTAATGTCCCATCCGTCCGTAAGAAGGTCTTCCATATGGCGGCAGATCCATTCCCTGTAGGCCTGGGCCAGAAAGAGAATAAAATCCCTTCCAAGGACCGCCGGGAAAAAGTCATCTGTCAGATCCGATGTCTCTCCGTGGTTCATAAATTCCCTAAAATGCTCGCAGATGTCCTCCTGCTCCGCCTGCATGCGGAAAAGGTCCCCGTCCGGGATATCTTCTCCGTTTGTGAAGAAGAGATACCTGCCCGCGTCCATGGTCAGGCGCTTTGCGGCGTTCTTTCCGTTCCTGACAGTGAATTTATCTTCATCGAAGAATCCGAATCCGTATTCATCCTCATTTTCGTTCTCTTTTTCGATATTAAAGTAGAAGGCATAGGGAGTGCATCCTGCTTCCAGGTAAGACATCTCCTGCAGCTCTCTTTTCCAGGCTTTCAGGTAAGAGCCCGGATTATTGGCAATTTTCTCCCGGGTCATGCGTATTTCCATAAGAGCCCATTTCCCCGGGGTATCCGCAAGACTTCCCTCCCAGCGGATCATGCGGCGGCCTTTTTCAAAGGGAGCCTTTTCCAGTTCCTTTATCCTCTTCCTGATTTCCTTCCCGTCTTCATACTCGGACGGCAGCATGCACAAAGTCAGGGGGATCTGCCCTGCTGCCGTCTCTTCCGTGAAATGGTAAGGGTGCATATATAACCTGAGACCGGCTTTTCTCATAAGAGGCCAGGTGCTGTTTCTGATGGTATGAATCTCCCGGGGCGTATGAAGAATATCAAGTGTGCTCTCTCCGTATTTCAGGCTTTCCATGGCCAGAAGGCGGCCCGTATCCACGTCTCTGTAAAGAAGATATTCTTCTCCGTGCCGGGTCCCGGTCCTCATGCGCTGGCCGAAAAAGAAATCGGACCAGGAATCCGAATAACCGTCATGATAGAGGGTCAGGACAGACCGGCAGGCCAGAGCGCTGATCCGGGTTGGAGCCTGTCTTTTAATCCACTCCGTAAAGAAGCGGTCTCTTTCCTCCTCTGTGATGGATTTCCATAAGGAGGCCGTAAAGAACCTGTCGGATTCAAAGACCATATGGTCCTTCATGGGATATTCACTCAGCAAAGAGTATGTGAAGGTCCCTGTTCGCTTTTTGGCGAATACGGCCGTATAAAGACGGATCCAGAAGGCTCTTTCCTTCCCGAAGACCTCAGTCAGAAGGTCTCCCATGCCCGTCTCCTCAAAGAATTTCTCACAAAGAAAGCCCTCCAGAGGATGGCAGCTTATCTCTCCGTCCAGATCGTCGGCAGTGATATAGGTCCAGCCCAGATTCCGCTTTTTCTCTGCCTCCTCCTCTTCTTCCTGTCTGATCCTGGCAAGGCGCTCCTCCTCCCTCTGTTTTATCTCTTCCTTTCTCTTTATCAGGGCTTCGCTGGTGCAGTACCAGTCATAGGCATAGGAAGGCTCCATCAGACCGGGATCTTCTGTCCCGTATCCGATCACGAGATACCCTCTGGGCTTTTCTTCATCCGCAAAATAGGGCATATCCTTTTTGAGGGCATAGACGGAATTTCTCTTTCCTCTCTTTGCATAGGGAGGGATCTGCACCCGTCTTTTCTTTTCTTCTTCCATAGAGTCTCCTTATCGTTTTTTTTCTGCTTTTCTTAATCCCGCTTTTTTTACACTGCTTCGGGTCCGGGTCCCCAGGGGGCACATGTTCCGGGTCTTCCAGCCTGTGCGCTTCTCAGTCCTGCCTTTCAAAAAGGTGCATCTCACTCCCGTCCTCTCTTTCCAGGATCAGGGACAGCTTTTCAAGATACATGACCCAGGCCTGCCCTTCCTCATCCTCCAGGGAGACATAGAAGGAAGTATCCGCATCCTTCCAGGGGGCACGGACCGTCTCTCGTACCGTCAGGAACTTTTCCGTATAGAGGCCGTCTTCGGGGACGGTATATTCCAGGGTATCGCCAAGGCCGAAGGTATAAAGACTGATCCCGGTATCCGTCCCGGTCTCCCGCCAGTAGCCGCTGACAAGGCGTGAGATCTGCATGTCCGTAAGATCCGCATCCCTGCCGGTCCTTACGGGCTCCCCGTCGATTTCAAAGTATTCGTCAACCAGGTTCTCCGGAGAGACTCCCGAGAGCATGACCCTGGTAAAGCTTCTCAGGATGTCTCCCGCCCCTTCCGGAAGGACATTGTCGTAATCTATGGAATAGGACTTATAAGAGTATCCTCCTGATGCGCTTTCGTCGTAGATCAGGGAAAGGTGGGTGGAGGGAGCGTCCATGACCATGAACTCCTCGTCAAAGGGAAGGTCTTCCCATAGAGCCAGGTTGTCCTTTTCGATCAGCTGCTGCAGATCTGTAAAGACAGAGCCGTCCGTCTTATATTCCCGCATGATATGGGGAAAGGAGATGGACCCGGCATCCCTGGTCCTTATAAGGCAGCTTCCGTCCTTTTCTTTTGTCAGCATGGCATCGTGGCTGGAGCCCTCCATGCCGCCTCCGTGGAAATAGGATACTTCGATCAGGTCTCCGTAGACCTTTTCAATGCCCCGGATCTCCTCCAGGGTAATGTCCTTCCGGAGCTTTCCGTCCTCCCCGTAGGGACTTGCCGGCTTTTTTTCTCCGCCGCATCCCCAGAGGGCGGCGGCCAGGACCAGCATGCCTGCCAGAAACATCTTTTTCTTCATGATCTCTTCCTCCCAATGCCGCAGGGCATATTCTTCTGCCTTCCGCTGATCCCGAGCCCCTCTGGGCGTCCCCTCTGCCTTTACAGTCCGGCAGGGCCTTCCTTCCCATACGCCGGATCACCTATCCCTGCCCGGCTCTCTTATGTCTCTTATGCCTTATGCCCGCCTTTTTTGCCTTTCTTTGTTTCTTCCTGTCTCTTCCCGGAAGGCTTCATGCCTTTTCTCTGAGCTCCCGGATGCGGGCCTCCATGGCCTCCCTGCTCATATGTCCCATATAGCAGCGCTTGTTGGTCTGGGCCCTGCACTCTTCCATGATCCGGATCAGATTTGCCTTTGCCTCCTCTGTTATGGCAAGGGTGACCTCTTTCATATCCTCAAGAATCTCCATGACCTCATAGTCGTCCATTAAGGGCCAGATGATCTGTAACATCTTCTCTTCTGTGCTCTCCCCCACATCGTCCATGCTGTAGAAATCCATGTCCATGGACTCCATACTTTTCCCCAGACAGCCGGCCAGCATGGAAGGAAAGATGGATTGTATATACTGTTCGTCCAGGTAGAAGAGCGTGAACCAGTCCCAGGCCTCCTGCCAGGCCTTCCTCCGGGACCAATACCTGTGGCGGCAGTAATCCAGGATCTCCTCCGGGGACGGAATATAGAAGGCATTCCCGTTTTCCCGGATCCTCCCGACGTCATAGTAAAAACAGCAGTCTTCCCCGTTCTCTGACAGTTCCAGATCGTCCTTTACAGCTCTTTCCACGATATAGATCTCTCCTTCGTACTCCAGCACCTGGTAATAATCCCCCTGGGTCGCGAGAGCGGTCTCAAGCAGTTCCTCCCTGGTAATAACAGGTGCCTCCGGATCCCCCTGGGCGTATCTTCTGCAGATCTCCAGGACCAGATCCAGGGGAGCCGTCTCATAATAGGCTCTGGCCAGATCACAGCAGTTTTTTACAAGATTCCGTTTTCTCCGCCTGAAATCCGCTTCCGGGGTATACAGTTTCCGAAAGAGAGCCAGTACCTCCCCGGGAATGCTGATGCCCGTCACATGCCTGTGCTGGTCCTTACTCATGACAGGCTTAAGCTCCTCAACATTGGCATAGCCCCAGGTGACCAGAGAGTCCGCCGCCGGGCAGTCCTTCCAGGGAAGGTCCAGGCTGTATACCTCCCGGACTTCCCCCTTCAGTTCCCTTTCGGAAACATCCTTCAGGATGGCGATGGTCTTATCTCCGGCATCCGAAAGATACCCTGACAGTACTTCTTCCGTAAGGAGATAGTCTGCGATTTCCTCCGCGATGAGGCCCCGGGCTCTGTCAGCGGATCTCAGGCTATTCCTGTATCTCTTCTCCCTCTTCCTCTCCGCCCGGATCGCTTTGAGCAGTTCGGGATCCTTTTGATCGTCCGGATCCTCCAACAGATCGTATGCCGATACCGGGGGCGGATTCAGATAGGAGTCTATCCGTAAAACACCTTCCCTTCGCTCCGGAAGCCTGCCGAAAGCCAGGGCGATCTCCCACTCCTCATCCGATACGCCCTTCGGAGCCTTAAGGGGCAGATTTCCTGCAGTCTTCAGAAGATCGTACAGGTGCCGCTTCATCAGCATATCTTTCAGTAATTCCATCTTTTTCTTCCTTCTATTTATTCTCGTAAAAGAGTTCTTATTCGGGACAGCCTCCCGGGCTTCTTCTCCCTTACCCCTCCGGGTCCGGCGCTCTCTGCCTCAAAAGCGCCCGCCCTGCATCCGTCAGTCTCAGGGCCGCCCCGCAGGGGCTTCCTTCCCTTCATGCAGGACGTCTTCGTGCAGGTGCAGGTCTCTCAGGCAGGTAAGGAGAATGCCGCATATTATTAAGGCTCACAGGTCCGTCGCCCTTTCAGACGGCCGCAGAAAACTCTCCGGCGCTTTCTGTCTATAACTATTCATGCGGTCGCTTTCTTTGTCAATAGAGGATTCTTCGGAAGGCCGCATTTGCAGGCAGCCTTCCCTCGGGAAATATTCTCCGCACAGCTTTTTAAGAAACGGGCCCCTCTCCGGACAGGCTGCATATCTTCCGGGCCAGGCAGGAGCGGCTGCTTTCTCACTGGCTGCTTCCATTGGCGCATCCGCATATTACAAAACCCTCCGGAACTGCCGGAGGGTTTCCTGTTTTTACATATGAAAACTGAAGCGGAGCGGCCCGGATGCCCTGGCACCAGGGAATAGGCATATAAAAGAAAGCGCAGACCGGTTTCCTCATTGAAGGTATCTTTCCGCCCCCGGAGGTACGAAAAATGCCCGTCATCGGAACCGGCGGGCATACTGTTATCAGATGCCGGAATTTCTGCAATACCCAGGCAGAATGCTTATACGCAGGTATCTTCCTTTCGGGCAGCTGCATGCCCTGCCTGTGGATCTGAAGACGTTTTTTGTCTGTCTGCAGGAAACAGGTCTCCGTCCGGTTTTCTGCCGCCTGGGGTTCAGATAGCCGCACTTCCATGCTTTTCCGGATTTATCCCAGTATTCTTCCGGCAGCTCCCGAAAAACTGCCTCCTGAAGGAATATCTTCTTTCTCCCGCTGAACATGGAAAGCAGTTTTATGTCAGGTCCTTCTTCGAATGCATCTGTTCCATCCGCTCGAGCAGCCTGCGATATTTTTCCTCTAAGGCATCCGCACGCTCTTCAGCTGCATCTGCACGCTCTTCAGCTGCATCTGCACGCTTTTCAGCTTCATCTGCTCGCTTTTTTTCCCGTTCTGTATTTACACGCTCTTCTTTACGGCCTTCCTCGCGTTCAATCTCAAGCTGTTCCAGAAATGTCATATATTCCTGCCTCCAACGTACATGGTCCCTGGCTTCCTTAACGGCCTTATCCAGTTCTTCAGTGAAGATATCGCCGGGAATTCCTTCGGCAACATATTTAAGAAATGCTTCCATTTCTGAAGAAATATCATCTGCCGTCCCCTCAGTACAGAGAAAGATTTTTTCAGTTCCGTCCCCCAGTTCAAGTGATGTTTTTTCGTGACAGAGATTGGAGAAAGTATATCTGTGAAGGCCTTCCTCCTCAAAAACATTAAAGCGGCAGATAAAAATGATATAGGTATCGCCCAGGTCCCTATAAGGTTTTCCCCGTTCCAGCAGATGCAGATCGATCATGGCCTGGGAGTATCTTGTTCTCTTCTGAAGAATATCCCTGCTGTGATTCTGCATTTCCACATCGTATATCTTTTTTCCGCCTCTGCCCTCCGAATAAATGTCGAAACGTACTCCCTTTTTGTCAGGCAGGATCTCGATGGGCTTCTGCCGATTGACAGATACCAGCTCCCCTACTTCACGACCCAGTGCCAGCTCCAGAAGCTTTCTGCAAAGATCCGGGTGGTTTTCCAGGACCTTGCAGAACATAAAATCATCACTGAACGTCAGCTCTTCATACCTTTTTGCCATAAATATTCCTCCTTTCGGCTGCAGTGCCGGAGCAGGAATATATGGCGGGATGCCTCCGGATTTCCTGCTCCTTTGATTTAATTTTCAGAGCAGGGTAATTCTGTGGAGACCTCCACGTGACGCAGCAGACGCTGCATAGAAATGAATCAGACCTTATTCTCTGCTTTCATTTTAGCACAAAAGACATGGAGCGGACAGCAGAAAAAATAAGGGAACGGACACCTTCAGGAATTCAGGAATTCAGGAATTCAGGAATTCCTTCGAACTCTTTCAGAAATATCTTCATCCGATCCCCGGGAGGGCACTTTCCATAAAGGAGCGGATGACCGGCTGATTTCTGTCCTTCCTGCAGGAAATGATCAGGGGAAGCAGGGCATACTCATGGAGGATCTGCCTGGAGCGCATATGGGGATACCTGCTGCCGCAGCTGCCGGAGGGCAGGATGGAGATGCCGCATCCGGCATCCACCAGGGTCAGGATGGATTCGATGGAGGAAGCATGATGGACGATTCCCGGGACATATCCCAGATCCTTCATAATGACCGCCGTCCTGTTATAAAGCAGGCTGTTTTTCTGCGGGATGGAGATATAGGGGATATCCGAAAAAGAGCTCCAGTCCTCCATGGTGATCCTTGCCTCCAGTTCCTCCGGGAAATACAGGTCCATATATTCCTCCGGACCTTTTCTGCTCTGGTAGGAGCCGTTGTCGGAGATCATGGTATCCACTCCGAAATAGATGTCATACTCGGAAAACATATGGGATCTGAGCAGATCGGGACCGTCCAGGATCATGGTATCCACCCTGACCTCCGGATACGCCTTCATAAAGGCTGCGGCGGCCTTTGAGATCTGGGGCAGATAGATCTGTACTCCGGCCAGGGTGATCCTCCCGGTCTTTCCTCTGGAAATATCAGAGAGCCGCTCTCTGGCAAGATACTCCTGCTCGCAGATCTGCTGCGCATACCTCAGGAACTCCAGCCCCGCCTCCGTCAGGGAAGTCCTGTATTTGCTGCGCTCCAGAAGCTGGACCTCCAGCTCCGTCTCCAGATTTTTGATATGGTAGCTGACGGCAGGCTGGCTGATATGGTTTTCCTCCGCCGCCCGCTTATAGTTCAGGGTCGATGCAAGGGATAGGAAGACTTTCAGCTGAAACAGATCCATAGGGGCTCCTCCTTAGAAACACGGTCATAAAGGCTCTCTTCCTCCTTCCTCCCCGGGCGGAGACCTCCCTTTTGAGAGTCTTTAGATAAATATATTTGATTTTAAGATAATTTATATTAAATATATTTTATCTCATTCCAGAAATATAATAAAGGAGAAAGAAAACAGATGCTTACGAATGCCTGCCGGGCGCCCGGCTCCCGCCGGAAAAACCGCGCGGATAGCAGCATCCCCAAAGAGAGACGAAGAAAAGGAGAACGGAATGAAGATCAGCTGCATGGCAAAGCCCTTCTACATCGGAAACGTACAGATCAGAAACAGATTTGCCGTTACGGCAATGGTGACCAACATGTGTGACGCGGACGGATATGCCACAGAGCAGTATATCCGCTATCACGAAGCAAAAGCAAAAGGCGGCTGCGGCCTTATCATCACGGAGGACTACGCGGTCAACGCCAACGCTGGCGGATACGCCAGGGTCGCCAGGATCTATAAGGAAGACATGATCCCCGGCCACAGAAAGCTGACGGAAGCTGTCCACCGCCACGGAGCAAAGATCTTCTGCCAGATCTATCACGCGGGCAGACAGACCAATTCCGGCGTCAACGGCGGCGTCCCCACCAGAAGCGCATCCGCCCAGGCCTGCCCCTGGAACAGGCAGATGACAGAGGAAATGTCCAAAGAAGAGATAAAGAGCGTGGTAAAAGACTTCGGCATTACCGCCAGGAACGCCAGGGCCGCGGGCTTCGACGGCATAGAAATCCATGCAGGCAACGGCTATCTAATCGCAGGCTTCCTTTCCTTTACCCAGAACAAGCGCACAGATGAATACGGCGGCCCCTTCAACAACCGCATGCGTATCCTGAAGGAGGTCTACGAGGAAGTCAGACGGAACGTGGGCGAGGACTTCCCCGTCATGGTCCGCTTCTCCGCAGAGGAGCACACCTACGACGGAAGGACCCTTCCCGAAAGCAGAATGATCGCTGCCGAGCTGGAGAGATGGGGCGTCAACGCCATCAACTGCTCCAACGGCATCTACGGCTCCTACAACCTGGCCCAGGTCTCCGTAGCCCCCCCCAGGCCCACGCCTGGACCAGCGGCAACGCCAGAGCCATTAAGGAAGTGGTGGATATCCCCGTCATGGCTGTCAACAGCATCGACGATCCTCTTATGGCCGAACAGCTTGTGGCGGAGGGCCCCTGCGACTTCGTGGGCATGTCCCGCTGCTCCCTGGCCGATCCCGAAATGCCGGGCAAGGCCATGCAGGGCCGCTTTGACGAGATCCGACCCTGCGTCCGATGCGTACAGGGCTGCACCGGCTGGGTCATCAAACAGCTCCCCATCCGCTGATGCCTGAACCCCGAACTGGGCAACGAATACAGATACACCTTTGAAGATAAACCCGAGGCAAAGAAGGTCCTTGTCATCGGCGGAGGCCCCGGCGGCATGCACTCTGCCATCGCCGCAGGGAGACGCGGCCACAAAGTCACCCTCTGGGAGAAGAAAAGTAAGCTTGGCGGCGAACTTCTTGCAGCCGTCTGCCCTCCCGGCAAGGGCGAATTCGCATCCTATATCATTGCCCTTCAGAAGCAGCTTTCCCTCCTTCCAAACGTGGATGTTGTTCTGAATAAAACTGCCTCCCCTGAGGACATACTCTCCTTCGGGGCAGACAAGGTCATCCTGGCCACCGGCGGAAAGCCCAACCTTCCCAGGTTCCTGGGCGAGCGGGACAACATTATCCCCGCCAGAGAGATCCTTCTGGGACGCAGACAGGCAGAGGGCAGGATCCTGGTAGCCGGCGGCGGAGAAGTCGGCATCGAAACAGCCATGTACCTGGCAGACGGAGAGCGCGGCGAGATCACTGTCATCGAAATGGCCCATAAGATGGCCGAAAAGACAGACAAGACCCGCTATATCCCCATGCGCCGCTTCCTTCTGGACCATGAAGTCAGGCTCATGAACGACACAAAGATCGTGGAAGTGACAGACAACGACCTGATTGTGGAAAAAGACGGCGCCGCCATGAAGCTTCCCTACGACTATATCGTCGTTTCCATGGGCTACCATCCCGACACCTCCTTAAAGGACAGCCTCCGGTCCCTGGGCGATAAGCTTGTCGTCATCGGCGATGCCCGCCAGTGCCAGAATGCAATGGAAGCAGCCTCCGAAGGATTTGACGCGGGCTACAACGCATAAGCATGAATACAGATCCCCACGTGATCCCGTAACAGAAAAAGGCCGCATCGAATGCTGATTTAAGCCATTCGATGCGGCTTTCACTGTCTTATGTCCAATGCCACATAGGATGATTTCCCGGCAGGTTTATTTCCTTCCGCCTTTAAGGCAGTGTATTTCCCGCGGCCCTGTACAGGGCATACCATTCGCTCCGCGTCAGCTCAATATCCGCTGCCCTGCAGCGCTCTTTACCCTGTCCGGATTCGTCGTTCCAAGGACTACCTGGGTCCTTGCGGGATAGCGGAGAAGCCATGCACAGGCAATGGCGTCTGCCCCGGCGCCGTACTTTTCAGAGAGAGCCTCCAGCTCCCTGTTCAGATCGGCGTAGGCCGCATCCCCCAGGAAAACGCCTCCGAAAAGCCCTTCTGCAGAGGGGACCAGGTCTGCACCGCCATGCCCTTCAGGCGGCAGTATTCGAGAGTCCCTCCGCCCCGCATGGCGCCGCCCTCAAACCGGGTATTTACGTTGATGCCCTCGTCGATCAGCTGGGTATGGGCAAGGCTCATCTGCAGCTGGTCGGCCCACAGCTTCTGACGAATACCGCTCTGCAGAAGCTCGATCTGATAGCGGTTCATGTTGGAGACGCCGAAATGCCTTACCTTCCCGCTTTTCTCAAGAATCTCAAAGGCCTCTCCCACTTCCTCAGGCTCCATCAGGGGATCCGGCCTGTGCAGAAGAAGGCTGTCTATATATTCCACCTTCAGTCTCTTCAGGATGCCGTCCACGGACTTTCTGATATAGTCTCCCGAAAAATCATACATTCCGTCGTGGATCGCGCACTTGGACTGAATGAACATCTTCTCCCTGAGTCCTCTATTTGCCGCAAGGAAATCTCCGAAGATCTCTTCGCTCTTTCCGCCGCGGTAGATATCCGCATGATCAAAGAAATTGATACCCTCATCCAGGGCCGTCTTCACCAGAGTATCAATTTCACTGCCGCTCATACCGGCGATCCGCATGCATCCTATCCCGATGCACGACACCTTTTCGCCCTAGTCTGTTCTAAGGTATTTCACTTTTTCTCCTTTCTGCCTGTACAGGTCAGAACCGCGTCCGTGTGCTCTTATACCTTACTCCGGTGCATTTATTTTTTTCTATTCTTTCAGATTTCCCCGTCTGTCATCCGCTTCAGCTCCTTATCCAGGTTTTCGAAAAAGGCTGCGATATGCCTTCCGTCCACCAGAGCGTGATTGACCATGATCTGTACGGGAATGGTGACTTTCTCCTTTTCAACAAGTTTTCCGTCCTCCAGGGCAGGATATGTCTCTCTGGTATATTTTCCCCAGGACACGCTGGTATTGGAAAAAGTCCTGTCATGATAAGGCATGACCACGGAGGAAAAGTCGATCCAGGGAAGGCAGGTGGTAAAAAGAAGCCCCAGCACGTCCCCCTCTTCCGTAAGGCCCTCCGAAAGAGCGGCCTTTGCCTGCTTTCTTTTGCCTTCCTCCAGATAGGCTTCCAGGGGCTGGTCCGTATCTGCACAGCAGTACCTGTAGGTCCCGTCGGGAGCCGGCACGGTCCAGGAAGGATCTGAATGATCATATTCTACGATGGAGCCTTCGTATATACGCTGGCGCATCTCCGGGATCCTGTTGACCGCATGGGAAACTGCATACTGGAAGGTCAGGAAAAAGGGATATTCCTTCTCTTTCAGCCAGCGGATCCAGTCGGTGATATCCACCCGGACGGTCACATTTGCAAACGGATTCTCCATGGCCATGAAATGTTCGAAGTGGTCTTTCCTGGAATATGAAGCAAAATCAATGTTCCTTCTTGTCATGATGCATCCTTTCGAAAACTGTCTGAGCCGGATTCTGCATAGAGGCCTGCCGGGTACTGCAGCCCCTCTTCCTGCCCTGCTCTTTATTATAAGCGGACTCCTTTCATTTTACCACAGAGCCGTGCCTTCCTGTACCCAGACAGATTCCATCTGAAGGTCCCGAAAATCTGACAGGCCCTCCGGATCGTCCCTGTAAAAATATAGTCTTTAAGAAATTTTCTGTTACTGTTCCTGAGCCCGCCTGCGGAAAAAGAAGAAATCCTCGTACAAAACAGAAAACGGATGAGAAAGAACTCTGCAGCGTCCCGTAAACCGACGCTTCATATCCCTTTACCATCCGTTTTTCTACAGTATGACTGCTCTTTTCCCGGAAAAGTTCCTGCCGTCAGTCTTCGTAATCGGTCCTGACAGGTGAGATCACAGGCTTTCCTTCCCTGTCAAGAAGAGGCGTCAGTCCTCCGGAATAACCGCTGACATGGTAAAGGTAGTTGACTCCCGTTTCCCTGTCCACCCAGATCTCCGTTACCGTCAGGGTACCCTGGGAATATACCTTTTTAAATCTCTCCTGCTTTGCCATCTTTATTTCCTCCTCTTCAAAATAAATATTTCTGTATTTATGGTTCTGCTCATGATCCGGCGATGCCGCTTCCTGTCAGTTAAATATCCCGACAAGGCTTACCGGATCCCATCTCCTGTACACATAAAGCCCTGTGACTGTCAGATCAAAGGAAAAGCGGACGTCTCTGTCCAGGGACTCTCTGATCCTTCTGATCTGACCCTGATCTTTGCTCACCGCCGGAGTAATATGAGGATTCCCTGCTGACTCTTTTCCCAAAACCTGTCCTATCCCGGCGCACATATCCCTGTATTCCTCTGAAAAGGAATCTTCCGGGCAGAGGACAGTACTTTAAGGACAAGATTGTCCTTTTTCCGGGCATAAGGCCTGTCCCGGCTACATATACCCGACATTGCCCCGGGAAGCGGAAGTTTCCGATTCTTTCCATGAATACGGCATCTGTCTCCCTGGAGCTGTGAGCCACGGTGATATGATACCGCATAGCTGCATCTGCCTTCTTCCTGTCACAGCCTCTCCCGAAGGGAATCTTAAGAGCATCTCCT
>ODAI011678615.1_pt1 | contig 13207 bp, 14 predicted proteins | sample 1539321 | NCBI WGS metagenome assembly ODAI01 (sample SAMN02144231, study PRJEB22623) | gut metagenome | biome: sheep rumen | host: Ovis aries | place: New Zealand | reverse complement strand
TTGTAAAAACCGTTTCCGTCATTTGATTTTACAGGACTATATAATTCACCTTTTCGTTCACGATCTTTCCAAGGGACATATATTGTGTTTCTTTTGACTACTGTAAGATACGTTGCTTTTGTTTTATTACTCTCATAAAGATAATCTTTAACTTGATTATCATCACTGAATTGGATTATCGTACAATTAAAAGTTGATGGTTTTGAGTGATCAACATCATCAGTTGCAAGCGTAGCAGATGGTACAATTGCTATAGTTTCTCCCGGCAAAATAAGGGCGGTTTTTTCGTATATTTTTTTCTCATCAGGAATCAGTTCACTGTCGGGACCAATATAATAATCAGCATTTGCTGCTTCTCTTTGTACTGCTTCAAACCACTGGTCAAATGGTATTTCATCATCGCTATTATTAAGTATTTCTTCGCTTTCGATAATCACTTCATTATCCGAATTATCAATCGGAGCAGGGGTGATTTCTTCAACCGATTGCACATCAGTGGTTTCTCCATTAGGCTGCTCGTTTGTTATTTCTTCGGCTTCTTCAACGGTTTTGCCTTCAACTTCCGCTTCGTCGATTATTCCCTCATCCGAAGTATCATTTACTGCGGTTTCTTCCGGTAAAGTAGCATCTTCCTCAGCATATACACCTAAATTGCCATAGGATGACATGGTAAAGATGATGATAACGGATAAGAGCATAGTAAGAAATTTTTTTGCTTTTTTGTCCTTTCTCATAATATCTCTCCTTTTTTATCTTTGCTTTTTCCTGATTTTCCTCTGATTTTGATGGATGTTTTTTTGATATAAAATCAGTTTTTGCACAAAACAAATTAATAGAAAATTTATTGTTATGCATAATTACATAAGAATAACTTACTATAGCAAATTATAAAAAACTACTACACTTAACTTCTTTCTTTTATAACAGAATAAAAAAAGAGTGTAGTTTTAGGATTGGGGTGGGCGAGAATAGAAGAAATATCACTTTTTTTGAATCAAATATGAGAATATTAAATATATACATAAAATGAAGTATATATTATAATAATATTCGATGTATAAAGGATAAGTTGGGATATGAACGTGAAAGATAATAAAACAAAAAATTTAATAGTAATCTGCCTGATAATCGGGCTTTCTTTTTTCTGGACAGGCTCTGGATATATCACATGGATGTATCATATGATGAATTATCATCCTTTGGCAAAAATTGATATGTATTCTGAGGTGACAGGATATTTGTTTCAATGCTTGGGCTTGATTATCTTTACCATGGTGGTTAAAAAGAATAAAACCATTATCACAAAAAATCAACCATTTATCATAACATCTTTTATTGATCTTTTTATGATTGCGTGTGCTGTTATGGTGCCTGACGGTTCATTAAGTTTAATGTTCGGATATATAATGAATGTCTTTCATGGTCTGGTAGCAGGCTTTTATCTTACAAGGCTTGTTACATATGTTTCACAGCAAAACAGAGGAGTGGCTTTTGGTTTAGGCTATGGCTTAGGAAGCATCGGTTCATATGTTATTTCGATTTTTGATAACGGTAATTTTATAATGAGCAGATATTCACTTTTGGTTTATTTGGCTGCGGTTTTGATTACTTCGGCTTTGATATGCGTTAAGCGTTTTGATACAGACGCGGTTATTGAAAATGAAGATAATGAGCATATGAAAAAAACGGATATGTCCTTTGCGCTTGATTATAAGATTTTTTTATTAGCAGGATTAACCGTATTTATGCTCAGTATGGCAAAAAATTCGGGCTTTTATTTTTCGACTATTGATATGGCAGACGGTATAAGTCTTGAACTTACACGAACCTTTTATGCGTTGGGATTAATAATTGCGGGAATTGTAAATGATAAAAACCGTAAGCTTGGAGCAGTACTATGCGTATCAACGCTTGCTTTTCCTTTTGCACTGCTGGTACTTAAGAGCAGCCTTGAAAGCAGCATAGTTGTGTGGATTCTAAGCTACGGATTTTTCAGTTTCTTTTCTGTTTACAGAGTTGTCCTATTTGCTGATTTTGCCGGAAAGAAGGAAAACCTTATATGGATTGCCGGCATGGGGCTTATGGCAGGAAGGCTTGGAGATGCGGCAGGAGCTTATGCAGGTATGAAGCTTATGGATAATATTTCTGTTCTTGTACTTCTTGCGGCTTTGGTATTTATGTTTACCATATTTTTATTTGTTTTACTGTTTCAAAAGATTTATACACCGATTATTGTTTCAGCAGAAGAGAGGAAAGGAATTGAGGATTTTTGCAGAAGCTTTTTGTTTTCACCACGAGAGCATGATGTGTTTAAACTGATTGACGAGGGATTGTCAAATACGGAAATTGCAGACCGCCTTTTCATATCTGAAAATACGGTTAAATTTCATATAAAAAACATCTTAAGAAAGACCGAAAGCAAGAATCGAATAGAGTTGTTAAATAATTATGAAAGATATAAGGCTTAAGTATAATAAAAAAGCGTCGCATTAACAATTGCTAATGCGACGCTTTATTTACTTTATAGGAAAGTTCTCCTAGCGGAGAACTCTTGAACAAAAAATGCCTGCAAAAGCAGGCATAGAGAACAGACGGTATAGATTTTAGAAGATATAAAACCCTTCTTCACCTACATCGTCATCATATAAATCTTCATTAAGAAAGTATGACATATCCAGTAAATCGTCATCACTCATCCTGCTGACCATAGAGGAGGTCATACCTTCCGGAGGATTTTTGATATATTGTTCTCTTAGTTTCTCTATAAACTTTTTTTGTTCATCCATATATTGTGCCTCCTTTGTGTAGTTTTATTGTATCATAGTGAGGCTGTCTATGACAGAAAATTATGCAGCGGGAGGGCGGATAAGATATTTTGTTTTTGACCTTTCATATAATTCTTCCAGAGAAACGTGTTTGTGTTTGTAATAGATATCTATTATAGACATTTCGTTATTGCAGCATTGACAACGCAGAGGATCATAACCAAAAGAAAGCAGTATTGATTCGCGCCAGCGGTTAAAACTGAGAAGTATTTTATGCTTTTGCTTTGGAACGGCTTTAATAAGAATGGAATCAATTGAACGGTGCCTCGCATATAAACCATAATAACGTATCATTTTAAAGTTCTTCTCAGGTATATGCTGAATAAGACGCTCCATAAATTCGAGAGCAGGGATTGTTTCAATGATAAGTTTGTTGTCCTCATGGCGGTTGTAATGGAAAGTGACGGATTCACCATCATATTTATCAATGCGCTTTGTAGCAATAACGGGTCTGCCAAGATATCTTCCGATATATTTTGCTATCTGTGAAGGAGAGCATTGGTTAGGCTTGGCATAAATATAAAAACCGTCACGGTGCTCTCTGTATATTGAAGCTTTAACGGGTTTGAAAGAATTTCCGATTTTATCTTCAAGTTCATTTAACAGAGCAGTACAGAAGGCATTGCGGAGAAAAGTATAGTTGAAATGTACATTTCTTCTCCAGGTATTTGAAGTTCCCAAACCACCTTCGGTTACGAGGCAGTGAATATGAGGATTCCATTGGAGGCTTCTGCCAAAGGTATGAAGAACACAGATGAATCCGGGAGTGAAATTTTCGGTTTTGTTCTGCTTATGAAAAGAGCGAAGAACAACACTTCTAACAGCCCAAAAGAGGCAGTTAAGAAGAGAACGGTCCTCAAGAAAAAAGTGACGGAGTTCTTCGGGAATGGTAAAAACACAGTGGCGGTGGGTACAGTTTATAAGCTTAAAACTCATAGCGGTAGTTCTGTCAATGGAATACATGTTACCGCATGATGGACAGAAACGGCTGTGGCATCTGAAAGGAACAAATTTAAGGTTACCACATGTACCACATCCGTAAAGTGCACCGCCAAATGAAGGGTCACCACAACTAGTCATTCTGTCAACATTTTCTATAACAGATTGACGAGGGTGTAAAATATATAGCATTTCTTCATAATGATCTTTAAATATGTTTTGTAAAATATTCATAAGATTATTATGAAGGATTTTAAAGCAAAAGAAAACCCCTAATCCCCTCAAGATTGAGGGGAAGGGGAGTTGAAGTGCCAAAGGCACTTTTTTATAAAAAATTAGAAAAAAGTGTTGAAAATTTTATGATAAAAGTGTACTATAAAAACATATAGAATAACATAAAAGAATTATAATGAACACGAAATGCTAAATCTGTAGAAATTTCAAAAAAAATGATCTTAAATTAGCAGTAATTTAACTAAAAAATACAGATACAAGAGGTATGTATATATGAACGATTCGATATTTATTAGTTATCGTAATAATGGTGGAGAATTTGTTGGTAAAATGTTATATGATTCCCTTAGAGAAAGAAAATACAAAGTATTTTTTGCTACTGAAACAATGGAAGCTGGAAGATTTGACAAACAAATATACAATATGATTGATGCATGTGATGATTTTTTGCTAGTTTTATCAAATGGAACATTAGATAGATGTAATGATCCGGATGATTGGGTGAAAAAAGAAATATTGTATGCAATGAAAAAGAAAAAGAATATAATTCCAATCCTCTTGAAGGGATTTAATTGGCCAGTTAGTATATGCGATGAAATAGATGAAATCAGATTTTATGAAGGGGTAAAAGTTCATTTAGAACTTTGGGATGCTACAGTAAATAAAATTTGTAGGTACCTTCGCTGTTCACCTGAAATTTATTACGATAAAATTAATAACAAAAATGATTTATTTAAAAAGATTATAAAATATGAAGAATATTTTTCTTGGGTTTATGATGATGAATGGTCAGAAAAATTGTTTTACAATACAGATAATTATAGATTATGGAAATCAAGAATACTTTATACTGGACAAAAGAGAATTACAAGAGAGGAGAATGGTGTACTATATATTAGTTTTGAACAACTAGATAAATGGGTTACTAATAAAGATAAATTAGGTGATTATATAGATAATATCACTATAGTTAAACAATATAAATATGCACACAGATGCGTTCAAAGAAGGTATATAGGTAAACCTTTAAATGTTTCAATTGATTATAATAATGAAGATAATATGTGTGAGGATATTTTGCCTATAGAAAATAATGAGCTAACTATATTAGATTTAAATGAAAAACATGAATATAAAGGTTATAAATTGATAAATGCTTTTCTTTGTTTTAAAAAATTTAAAAATAAAGAAATAGTATTTCCATATGTGGTTATTTATAATGGTAGTTTGTCTACTGATCAGATTAAAGAACTTAGAAATATTTATCATAATTATATTAACTATAATAATAATCTAAATATAAATTATATAGTTGTTTTTGCTAGTTCGTATGATAAAAAAATACTAGATGTTATCGGAAATGAGTTTGATTATATGATACCGATTTCGTGTAATGATAAAGATTATTTGAGCGATTTGTCGTATTATATTGGATTAGTTTTTCCCAAAAAAAATAATTTTACAAATAGAATTAGTGTTGTCGATAGAATAGTTATTTCAGATGAAATTAAAATTTGCGGGTTTTATGATGTAGAAAAAAGAGTAAATGATAGAGTGGAATTATTAGAAAGAGAATCAAATGTAAAAGAAGATATGGATGTTGATAAATATAAAAATAGAATAAAAATGTTGTTAGATAGTATAGGATGATTTGTAGTTGTATAAGGTGATCGGAAAGCATGCTTTTTATTGATTTTTAATAAGTTTTTTTGGAGTGTTGCTGTTCACGGAGATGTTCATTTTTTCTATTGTTATGCTTGCCTGCGGTATAAAGTTCTTTTTGTCTGATTCATGTTTGAGAAAAACAGGTAACTGTTTAGGCCCTATTAACTCGACGAACTTAACACTGGAAGTTTCAATGGTTGTATTTTTTGTAAAATTTTAGAAAAAGTGTTGGAAATTCTGTAATCAAAGAGCGTTATATAAGTAGATAGAATAATTGATGTAAAATGATATTAAGTCTTTAATTTTATTATATTAAATTTTGAAAATTTAAGTATAATTCTTTTTATAACACTATAAGAATATATGAAACATTTGCTTACCGTAATACCGAATCATATGGATGCCCTTAATACTGATTTTTCTGAAGAGTTGCTTCCGTGGTCATATACATTACCGTAAGAACGTAAGAAGAAAAAATATAGACGCTGTTTCCAGCGGAGTATAATTGAAAAGCTACTCGTTATAGAGCGTTTACAAGGAATTAAGGACTTGGGATAGCCCGATGATTATGGTAGATATAAGAGGTTTGTTGCTGATGGTAAGTTGAAAAATAGAAGACCTTTAAAAATACGAAGACGTTTGTTTTTCCATACCCATAATCATCAGAAATTAGCGCATAGAAACCACTTCATATCCAGAAAAATCCAGTTTTTAATATATGGAACTCGATGACCGTTTGACAAGCATTGTAAAATAATGGGTTTTTAGTAAACATGACAAAGAAGAATAGATTGATGCTTATTATGAAAAAAAAGAAAGAAACATTTAAATTCAAAAATTTAATAGGATATTTAATATTGATTGCATTATATATCGCAGGTATAGCGTTATATAAACCGATTTATAATTCAATAGTAGAAATTTTAACACCACCAATACAAGAAAAGTACTTTGTAGATATTGAATTGTATGATTCAAATGGAGAGATTGGTGCGTCAGGAGATGACTTTGGTATACTGATTAATCCTATGGCCAGTGCAATAACATTTGTATTTATTATTCTGAATATTTATCTATTATTTAAAGTGTTCTATATTTTATTAGTAAAAATGGGAATCTGCTTTAATTTGCATAGGCTAATTAAATTATTAGAAGTTGTAATAGTAATATCAGGTGTTTTTGTTGCAGTGTACAAATGGAGTAGTATTGATTTGACTACATTTGGTTTTTATAAAGATAAATTTGATATCAATACAAGCTTAGGCTACTATAAAGCTGAGAAAATGCCTGAAATTGTAGATTTTTTGTCAAATAAATCAGAAACGCTTTTTAGAAAATTTCTAAACAACTTAGTTATGAAAGGAGAAATAATAACTTTGTTTATCGGAAAAATATTAGCGGTAAGTGGGGCCATTTTAATGCCGTTAAAGGAGATAATGGAAAAAGAAGATATTAAAAAGGCTAACAAAGAAAAAGAAGAAATGATTAAGAAAATAAGTAATGATATAAGAAGTCAAGTTATGGCTGATTGCAAAAGGAATATGAAGTGTGATAAATAAAAAATATATTTGGCTTTTATCGAAATAGCTATTATAATTATAGAAAACACATTGTTAAAAATTGATTATTAACTCAAGTATTAATAAGGGAAAGTGAATAATGGTTTTAATTATAACTTCTTCATTTGATGAAACAGTAAATTTTTTACTAAAAAAATATAAAGATTTTAATAATAATACTTTTAGATTAAATGTTGATAAGCTTGAAGAGTATGAAATTGATATTTATGGAGATTATTGGAAAATTAATCATAATTATTGTTGTATTAGTGATATTGATGTAACTTCTATATATTATAGAAAACCAACTATCCCTGATATTTCTTCGTTTGATTTAAGATATCACTATTTGATTCAAAGAGATATTATAGCACTTGTTAACGGGATTGTTGATGCTTTTAATGGAGTAGTAATAAGTAAACCTTGTATTTTAAGAAAAGTTGAAAATAAAATTTATCAATTAATATATGCGTACAAATTTGGTTGGAAATTGCCATGCTCATATATCGGAAATTCAAATAAAGAATGTGAAATTTGGCTTGACAATGATAATATTATTAAGCCGATATCGATAGGCATGACAAAAAATGAAATAGATGCAGAATTATATCATACAAATTTCTTTAATGGTTTTTTGAATGATGTTTCACTAACACCTGTTTATTTACAAAAGTACATAGAAAAGAAGTATGAGGTGAGAGTAACAGTTGTAGATAAAAGGATATTTGCCGTAAGAATAGATACAATTGATAAATTGGACTGGAGAAAAGACTATGAAAACCATAAATATTCCATAATTAATTGTCCTAAAGATATTGAATCAAAATGCTTAGGTATGTTAAAAGATTTTAATTTATTATTTGGAGCCTTTGATTTTATAGTTACACCAGAGAATGAATGGATATTTCTTGAACTGAATCCAAATGGACAATGGTTATGGCTTGAGATGGATGCTGGAATTAATATATCAAGTTATATTGTGGAGAAACTGTTACAAAATGAAAACAATTGATCTTTTGAATTTCTTATTAAAAATTTGGGGATATTTTCCTATACTTGCATTATCGGATGATAATGATTATCCGGATATTCATTTGTCTATTGATAAAGAAAATAATAAAAACATCTGCCCAAGAATTAGTTTGTTTAATATAATGTTTGGTGCGGTTTGCATTCGTATTATATCACTTGCATTTAAACCTTTACATTTTGATTTGATAAAAGTGAGTGAAATGTCTGATTTAAAGCAATTTAATCTAACTGATGAAGAAATCAAATCAAAAATAGATGAATATAAAAAACATTATAAAAAATTAAAAAAAAATGCCCAATATATTGAGAAAGAATCTTTAATAAGACATCTTAATGATGAAAAAGATAGGATAAATATTGCATTATCAAAGGTGAATATATTTAGTTCGTTTGTTTTAATGATATTGGCTATCGTTCCAATTGCAGATCTAGGGAAATATTTGAATTGTGGGTTGGGTGTAAAAGTATTATTGATTTTTGAAATATATGTTTTGTGGAATTTATTATTTTTGGTTATGCAAACATTTGAAGTGAAAAACCATTGTAGGAGTAAATTTAGTGATTTAAGAAATAGTAGTAATAAACAGAAAGATATAGAGTATTGTGTTCAAATATATTATGATTGGCAGCAAAATATAAAAAAAGCAGAGTTGTTTGTATCGTATGTATTACAATTTCAAGAATGGATTAAGACTGGAATTATAATAAGTATAATTCTTGCGATATTAATATATATTTAAGCTTTGTTATGGAGGTGTATTGAAATGAAAAAACATATTTTAAGCTATTACGGAGAAAAATGTACTATTGATAGTCATAGTGTTTCGGTTAGAAAAGGTCCAACTTCGATTACAGAAACAATAGAGAGTACAGATCAGGATAGTTTTTCTTGCAATATGTCTTTTGTAAGAAAAGAAGCTACTTATATTACAAAATCAATAGAAAATGCAGATCCTGATAATTTTGATAAATTAATTGAACCAACAAAATATACTTATACAGTGGAAACAAATGATGAGGATGGATTTGCTCCATCACTTTGTTGAGAGAGATGAATAATTTATGATAGTATTAGTAGAAGAGATGCATTGCATAAAGAATGAGAGATGAAGCTATGTTACATTATAGTTTATGCTATTAAGGAACGGAGGATAGTTTAGATATGACGTTAACGATACCCATTATATACCGTTTACTTAGTTTGCGCACCATGGGCACGATCTAACGGGTGAAAGTCCCGAACATGCCTAGATAACGGGAAATGTATAGCCGAACAGTAAGGGTGTCAATCACGAAGTGGAATCTGAAGAATGTCGAATGACAAACATCAGGTCTAACGAACATAAATCACATATGAGGCTTGATAAATCGGGGAAGGCTGCCAAACAAACTGAAGCCCAATAACTATCCGAGGGTATATTGAGTAAATATGGTAGATAGGTGGATGGGAAGATTAGTACCTTAATTGGTGAGGTCTGTATGGTATGCTTCGCAGGGCAATGAGTGATTTCGCCACATAGTAATCCACATTAGAAGATGTAGCTGAACGTACAGGAGTCAGATCAAGCCATAATAACAAAGAAACCTATGAAAAAAGGTTTAGGAAAGGGCTTGATGGTTGTAAAAAGGCAGACACTGTTCATCTGATACTTGAAGATAGAAGTTGCTTGCAGGAGGTCGCTTATTTGAGGGTAGGTTGGAAACACAGAGTAAAGGATAAGAACGCTTAGAGTTATGAATGAACAGCGCAAGGCATAGAAACATCTTTAAACAGTTGAACTGCCGTGTACCAATCGGTATAAACGGTGGGGGTGAGAGGACGAGGCTGGTCACCCCTCCTACTCAATTAAAAAAATGTTGAAAAAATTATAATAAATGTTTACTATTAAAGTATATAGAATACGATTAACGTAGAATGATTTGTGATGGTTATTTACAGGTATGAATTAAATTAATGAATACTTTTGTAAAATAATTAAATTGGAGGAATGATAAATGCCACATAGTTTAGATAAAAAAATGAAAAAAAAGATGCGTAAAACAGTCAATGAAATTATAAAAAATGAAAAAAAAGATTATAAAACTAAAGGGGTTATTAGCAGTGGCAGAGATGATTTATCTGTTAAAAAATGAAATAATTAGAGCTATTTTTGTTCAATTAATAATTGTATTATTAATAGGGCTTTTCAAATATGTAATTGATAAATTAGGATTAATTAGCGTTGATTTTAATTTAAGTGGGAAATGGGTTGATAAACATAAGAATAACAAGAATGAAGAAGTTATAGAAATAGTTAAAATAAAACAAAAAAAATGGAATTGAAAATGTTGATTAGACAGTACAAAGAAAAAAGTATCTCAACTTTTTATGCTAAGGGAATTGTGAGTGTTAAATCTGTGACTGCTTTTTATTTTGACGCAAACAAAAATTCTTCACAAACTGGTGTGATGATTTTTGACATAATTGATAATGTTAGTAAGCTTGAAGGAATATATATAGAGGTAGATGACATACGGAAGCCAAATCCTAAGAAGTATTCTTATATTTTGGAAAGAAGAAAATTTAACTTTAAAGAAAACTTACAATTATTTAAAAACAATAATTATGATAAGGTAAATAATATATGCTTTCATGAGTAACTAGTGTTTTGTAAATTGTTTTTAGGTGAAGTTGTGGAATTGAAGTGTATAAAATGTGGAAAATGTTGTAAAGATGGTATAATACATAAAGGATTTGTTGTTGTATATCCATCTGAAATTAATAATTTTGCAGAATTGTTTTCATGTAATAAAAAGGATTTCTTGTCTCATTATTGCGTTAGGGATGAAATAACTGTTCATAATAGAAAAGTAAGTTATTATATAATAAAAAAAGAAAAAGGTAAATGCATGTTCTTGAAAGATAATTTATGTAGTATTTATGAAAATCGTCCTATACAATGTAGATTAGCACCTTATGGATATTTTGCTTATAAAAGCCTTTGGAAAAAAATAAAATGTGTAGATAGTGAGAAGTTAAAAAAGTGTAATTCTATTGATAATGATACTGAACTTATGAAAGAGTTATTGAAAGGGTATGAAGAGTACATTTAATTAGTTATATGTAATATTTTTTAAGTAAATGGTAAATAGTCAGTACCTTGGTTCGTTCTTATGGATATGAGATAATCTAAGATAACCCGAAACTTGTGTAAAGTTGTACAATTTTACACTAATCATACGACTGGAGGTTATCTATGAATAAGGAAACTATGGAATTACGTTTAGCCCAATGGGCAGGTATCATTAAGGAACAAAAGCAAAGCGGTCTTACTGTTAAAGACTGGTGTAGTCAGAATGGTATTACAAAGGATGCTTACTACTACTGGCAGCAAAAGCTGCGAAAGGAAGTTTATACAGCAATAAAACCACAGGATTCTATCTTTGCTCCTGTATCGAATGAAGTTATGGTTCAACAGTCAACTGTTTCAGAACCCGGAAATACTTCATCCATCACTTTAAGAAAAGGTAAGGTAATAGTTGAGATAACTGATTGCAGCTTAAACAAGGATATCATCATACTTATTAGAGGTGATGGCTGATGCTCAATAATTACGATGCAAAGCGATTCAATCGTATATATATTGCTCTTGGCTTTACGGATTTGCGTAAAGGTATTGATGGTCTTGCTACACTCATCAAGACACAATACGATCTTGATCCTTTTGACAAAGATACAATATTTCTATTCTGCGGAAAAAGAAGTAACCGTATCAAAGCATTGGTCTGGGAAGGCGACGGTTTTCTGCTTCTGTATAAGCGTGTTGAAGCCGGAGGTTTTCAATGGCCACGGAACAGTGATGAGTTAAGAAAACTTACACCGGCCGAGTTTCATTTACTTATGCAGGGTTTTTCCATAGAAAGCAGGATAAAGCAAGTGCATTATAGTGAGCCTGCATAAAAATTCTTTTGGTAAAAACAGAGAATTTTTCAGCCTGCAAAACTGATTAAAATCTCATTCAGGAGCTACATTAAAACAATTACATCCATCGTACTACTCTACATAACAATGTTTGTAAATGGCTTACATAGCGTTATATCTGGTTATATATGCAAAACTTGTTGCCTATGGCAATCATTTTGATATAGATTTTCTTTCGTCAAAATGACGAAACCTGAAATGTTAAAAAGTGGCTTAAATGCTTAATTTATGGTATACTTATTTATAGTAAAACCACTTCAAAGGAGTAAGATTTATGGCTGCCAGATTTACGGAAGAAGATCTCATGAATCTTGACAATAAAACACTGATTACTCTTTTTCTGCAACTCCAGGACTCATTTGAGCAGATGAATAAAAATGTTGCGATAATGACTCAGGATATGGCAATCATGCGTGAAGAGATATCTTATCTCCGTCAAAGTAAGTTTGGCAGATCATCAGAGAAAAAAACAGAAGATGCTAAATCTGATTATCAGCAAATGATACTTGTCTTCAATGAAGCAGAAGTCACAGTAGGCATGGCAGAAACCGTAGCTGAACCGGAACTTGAAGAAATCCATCCTTCTTCCTACAAGAGGAAGAAAACCAAAGGAAAACGTGAAGCTGATCTAAAAGATCTTCCTGTAAAGGTGATAAATCATAAACTTACACCAGAAGAACTTGATGAGAAACTTGGTAAGGGATGGAAAGAACTTCCGGAGCACATTTATAAAAAACTCACATTTCATCCGGCATCATTTGAAGTTGAAGAACATCATGTAGGAGTCTACGCCGGTAAAGATGATACCATCATAAGAGCTCCACATCCGAAGAATCTTCTTGATAAGAGTCTCGTAACGCCTTCTCTTGCTGCAGGGATATTTAATTATAAGTTCGTTAACAGCCAACCTATCGCAAGACTTGAGTCTGAATTCAAACGACAAGATGTAAATCTATCCAGACAGGTTATGTGTAACTGGGTCATAAAAGCTC
>ODAI011817902.1_pt1 | contig 13211 bp, 16 predicted proteins | sample 1539321 | NCBI WGS metagenome assembly ODAI01 (sample SAMN02144231, study PRJEB22623) | gut metagenome | biome: sheep rumen | host: Ovis aries | place: New Zealand | reverse complement strand
TGACCATTCAAGGTTCATCCTTCATTCAGAGTTCTATGACAATAAGTCCGCCTCCATCGTGGAAGATTCCTTCCACAAGGCCATCCTCCAGTTCGGGAAATTTGACTGTGGCTACACGGATAACGGAAAAGAATACCTTTCCACCCAGCTGGTCAAGAGCTGTGCGCGGCTCGGCATCCGCCTCCTCAGGGCAAAGCCCCGCAAAGGCGAGAGTAAGGGCAAGATTGAGAAGTTCCACAGAGTCGTCGACCGGTTCATCGAAGAGGTCCGGATAGCAAAAGTCCATACATTGGAAGAACTCAACCGGCTCTGGAAGATATTCCTCGACCAGGATTACCAGAAAGATCCTCATAACGGGATCCGCGAATACTATGAGTCCATGGATGTCAGCGTGCCTGACGGCATCTCCCCGCTCCAGGAATGGAATCGCGACAGCCGTGAGCTTATATTCATCGATACCCGCGTAGTCGGCGAGGCTTTTATGCACCATGAAGACCGCACGATCGATCCTGCGGGATGCTTCTCCTTTGACGGCTGCTTGTACGAGGCCAGCACCGCGATTGCCGGTGCCAGGGTCGAGATTGCCTATGACCCGCTGGATACGAGCGTGATAACGGTATATTACGAGGACATGGAGCCGATCAGGGCGAAACGGGTCACGATCGGTCCATACGCCCAGAAGAAGCCGCCCATCCCGATTGCCATGACGGACGCCGTCCCGGCAACATCCAGGTTCCTGGACGCTCTGGAGAAGCGTTACAACGAGGAGAACAGGATGGCTGCCGACGCGATCTCCTTCGGAAGTTACAGGAAGAAGGAGGTGGCCGGTCATGTATGAAGCCTTCTTCGAGATGACAAATACACCGTTTGTCAAGAACATCCCGGTATCAAGCCTTTACATCCCTCCTTTTATTGAAGAGGCACAGGGCAGGCTTACCTATGGGGTGGACAACAACCTTTTCATCGTGGTCACCGGCGATCCCGGCTGCGGGAAATCTACTTTGATCCGTGCGCTCAAGGATTCCCTGTCAGGAGAGGATTACATCATGCTCTATCTGGCAGACTCCAAGCTGACGCCGCGATGGTTCTATTCCGGTCTCTTGAACCAGCTTGGGCTGCAGCCGCGTTTCTACCGCGGGGATGCAAAACGCCAGCTGCAGAGGGAGCTGGAGATCATCCGCGGAGTCCAGCACAAAAAGGTGATCTGTGTATTGGATGAAGCACACCTGCTGGACAAGGAGACACTGGAAGAGTTCCGTTTCATGCTCAACTACAGGTTCGATTCAGAAAGCCCCATGGGCCTCATCCTGGTCGGGCAGACGGAACTGTGGGACCAGAAACTCCGCTACCAGAACTATGCCGCCATACGCCAGCGCATTGATATGAACATCGTACTGCGCCACCTTGACCGTGCGGAGACCGGCATGTACATAGATGCCCATCTGGTATATGCAGGCGGGAAAAAGGACATCTTTACTGACCGCGCCATTGACGAGGTATTTAAATCCACGAACGGAATTCCGCGGATGATCAACAGGGTCTGCGAGAAGACCCTTATGTATGCCTCCCAACAGCAGAAACGTCTTATTGATGAACACATGGTCCAGTACGTAACAGAGCACGAAATGCTGAAAGGGGGTGGCATATAATGCTGAAAGAATCACCAACGGCCGAGGAACTCTATGAAGCATACATGGATGCTAATGACTCCTTTGGCGGAGCCGTGTCATCCCTGGATGAGATCCAGTCCGATCTGGAAGAAGGCATCTCCTGTCTGAGTGCCGCACTTGATGAGATCAGGGACGAGCTCGAATCATGCAGGAAGGCCTTTCAACAATTAACAAGGAGAATGCCTTCAGAGATCCTGACTTCACATAATGCACAGACAGAATCCTGGTATCAGCCTGATCAAGAACTCCCGTTTACAGCTCCGATAAGATCGACACATGACAGTACTGTATGTCCTTATCTTGAGTGTATAAAGAGACCATACAAATGACATCGTCAATACCGCCAGGTATCTCCAGCATAAGTATTTCATGTAGGAGATACTTGGCCGAGAATATAAGAACTAATGACAACAACTTGACCAACTTGGTGACACCGAAAGAGATTTAGGCAGCGTCATCAAAAGGAATCAGCAACATAAATGTGGTTAATGCTGGCGTCTATTTATGGGCGACAGGGATATATAGCGGAAGCGTCTTGATATTGATATAAATAGGTGCTACCAGTTACTTAGCAGCAAGGGACGATCCCATAAGAAAAATGAATGTCCCGTGGATACTGACAATATTATATATAAATGTTATAATAAAAGTACTGCAACAAAAGAGTGATATATTGAAAGTATAATAAATATTTAGAAAATTTTAAATATAGTTTAAGATAATTGCTTGAATATTCTTCAATCTAATAATCATTTAAAAAAAGAGGTTAACGTTGAATTGGAATTATGTACTGTGGGACTGGAACGGAACCATCATTGACGATTTAGTTTATAACTTTAATATTGTTAATACATTATTGTTGGAAAAATGTTTAGCTCCGATAAGCCTCGAAGAATACAGAAAGAAATTCTGTTTTCCAATAAAAAAATTTTATGACGAGATTGGGCTAAAATGTAATACTTCGGAATACGAAGTAATTGCTAATAAATATCAAATACTATATGAATCAAAAATAAAAGAGATAGAACTATCGTATAGGATAAAGGAGCTAATGGCATTTCTTCATGAAATAAATATCAAGCAATTTTTATTTACATCTTCTAATAAAAGTACTCTTATGACACAGCTTGCGTTATATACTGGAATAGTTCCACTAATTGATGGAATAATATGTCAAAATAATAATCTTGGCATAGGTAAAGCAGAACTTTTTTATCGGTGGAAAATGGAACAGGGTATTATCGATTGTAGTAGTATTGTTATTATCGGTGATACATATTATGAGAGAGATATTGCAACAAATTTTGGAGCAGATAGTATATTAATTAAAAGTGGGCATCAAAATGTAAATGAAACTGATGACCATTTAGTATTTGATTCTATTGCTCACTTGGAAAGTCATAAATCATTATTTTTATGAGTATTGTTAATAGTGTATTGATAGTCAACTATTTATACTGGATTTTGATTGACGTGAATTAAAATGGGGACAGGCATAATTAATAGTAATTCTCAGATGGGTTTCGCATCACGACTACTGAATAAAATATACAAACAGATGAGATTTCATACTGTGAGGATAGTTTTGAAAATGATCTGTGCAGGAAATAAGGCAGATAGCCGATGAACATCTTGATAAAAAGTTCCATATATATTCAAACAAGCTGGCTTCGCGTTTTGTTGTCCGGAAACTTGACTGTTTAAACAGGCTGTTATCAATCTTAGAGGTGTTGATACAGTCATTAGCTGTAAAAGGTCGGCTGCATCGACAACTGTCTTTGAGAGCAGGCCGTGAACCGGAGTCAGTTGTTCATGGGTGTTCATGAGCCTGTACAAAGTGTTCTTGGAAAAACTTTTCCATGAGGAAACTTGCTTTCGGCTACCTGTATATGTTGCGACCGGCAAAAATGTTGCAGAGTTTATATATGAAGTTGGTTAGGGTAGGGACGACTTTCTCCTTTAACAGTGTTACTCAGATATAGAGTACTTATTAAGTGATGATTTTGCCATGACATTTAGGTAAACGTCTTTCACTACGTTTTTTGTGCAACCGCTATAATGATTTTCCGATCCTGTGATGAAATAATAACAATAGAGTTTGTTATCTAAATAATATGTGCATAATGCAATTTTTATGTAGAATTTACTTCCAATTCCACTGGCTCTACTCCTTTTTAATTAGTTAATTTTGTCGAGTATTCATAGTTGCACATCTTTCCTGTCTGGAATTATAAGCTAATCATTGTTTTGAATTATATGATTATATTTATAAAAATCTGAATGAAAAGGGGTGTTTAAAATAGAAAAAATAGAGGAATTAAAAACTGCAATTAAGAATCTATATTTAACAGTTAAGACACTACGGTCTCCAAATGGTTGTCCTTGGGATAGAGAACAAACTCATGAAAGCCTGAAGGCATCTTGCGTTGAGGAAACAGTAGAGGTTTTGTGTGGAATAAATATTTTGTGTAAAGAGGGAAAACCAGAAAACTTATGCGAGGAGTTGGGTGACCTTCTTCTTCAAATTATTATGCATTCTCAAATTGCGGAAGAAAATGGAATGTTTTCTCTCATAGATGTAATTAATAATGCTAATAATAAAATGATTTATCGTCACCCTAGTGTTTTTTCTGAAAAAAACGAAGATGACTTAACAAATCATGATACATTTTTGAAGTGGAAAGATATTAAAGCAACGGAACACAAAGACAGAAGTTTAGAATACAAATATCTTCGTGGTACATTTGATGAAGTAATAGAGCTTGTTGACATAGCAAGAAAAAGAAAGGGCATAGACAGATTATGAGGTGGATAATTATATATGAAAATTGTTAAACAATACAATGATTTCTGATTTGTAGATTCGCGGATTTTCTGTACCAAAAAGTCAGCTGAGTAAAATGGTAACAGGAACTATCAATACATATGGAGTTCATTAAATAAAATATAGTTCAGCCATAGTTCGAATGGATGTTCATCAACAAACCTCAGTCTTTGTTTTCTTATATTTACAAGAAAAAGCTAAATATACTTAGAAGAATAATGGCTTTTCAGAAATGAAATCAACTACATCTACGCTTATCTGTCCATTACGTGAATGATATTCTACTCTTATGTGGTTATAAGAATCGTTGTCTCGGGTTCGCGTTATATTAATAGATGGTTGATTATTATATAAAGAGCGACACCCATACATATACCACTATGCTTGATTAAATAGAAAGGACGAAAGTCAAAACTATAAGCGTGACATTACTTTTTTAATAAATGTTTGGACGATTATGAATACTCATCGATCAATATGTGTATTCTGACTGGAAAAACAGACCAAGGAAAATATTTGAAGGAGACCTTATCATTATTCTCCTTCATAATGTAAAAGCTGATTTGCTCTTTTCCTGATCCATAACTATCGGTTTGATGGTATAGACTTATAGACTACCATTGGGTAAAGGTGCATTAGAAATGGCGCTGAGCCAATATCTGGAAGGTTTGTACTCGGTGATTATGCAGTAGCATTTCCTGACTTTAGAAAATTGTACTGATAAAATGGAACGATTCTATGAATGTAACGAAGAGCATGAATCAATTGAAACCTATAAGGAGAATGTCTGGAGACTGTCTTGTTTTGTTTGTTTCAAAACCATGACTAATATAGGTGGGCTTATGGAAGGCGGCAATTTCAAACGTTTTACTTATGTCAAAAATTATTAGTATTTTTGTTATTTATCATACCAGAGATAGAATAGGTATTTTGTGTATTGAGTATTATTAGTTAGATAAGTTTTATTTGTGGGGGAATTAGCATGCGAATTGGATTGTATGGTATGCCTGGAGCGGGCAAAACATTTATCCTGAATCAAATAGATTTTCTTAATGTAAAGTGTGGGAGCAAATTACTAAGAGAATATGACCCCGATTTTGATAAGCGAGATTTAATGGGTAGGAAGAAAGCTAGAATAGAGGTGGCCCGGAAATTATTGAAGGAAAATTTTTTTATTATGGATGGGCATTATTCTTTTGGCGATGAAATTTCTTTTACCTCTTCGGAAGGAGAAATGTATGATATCTTTCTTTATTTATTTGTAGCCCCTAAGTTATTAAAATCAAGGATGGCATCATCATATAAGAACAAAAAGTATTTAAAATATGATTTATCGGAGTGGCAATTACAGGAAATCTTTAGATTAAGAGAATACTGCCATAAACATAATAAAGATTTTTATGTAATAGATAACCCACCTGAATATCGATTTGATGACATTTCTTTAGTGTTAAGATTCATTAAGGCGATAGTAAATGGATATAGTTGTCTTGCTTTTGCTAAAAAATGTGCGGAAGATATATTAACCAAGTGTCATTCAGATAAAGTGGTATTGCTTGATGGGGATAAAACTCTCACTATTGAAGATACTAGCAGTGCGATTTTAAAATATAAAACAAATCTATATGACGGTAATTTTTATACAGGATTTCAATCATGGAAACAGGATATTGATTTTAAGAATATTGTAGTGCCGGATTATGAAGAGTTTCCTGTAAAAATAAATAGATTTGTTGAGGAAAGATTATCAAAGGAATCTTATATTTTAACTTCTGGTCATCACAAAATATGGGAGAATATAGCAAATAAACTGGGGATACATTGCTATACTGGGTCAGAAATGTCGGCTGATACAAAATTGTATATTACCAAGTTTTTACATCGAGCTGACAAGTATATAATTGCATACGGCGATGGAATGAACGACTATTATATGCTGAAAGAGGCAGATGAAGGGTATCTTATACGTAAAGAAGATCAGAGCGTTAGTCGTTCCCTTATAGGAAAAGATTTGGAGGGCATTATTATTGTATGAATTAGAGAAAACAGATGAGGTAAGGGAATTAATAGCCATAACAAAATCAAATTCCGGTATATCTGGTCCTAAACTTGCATATGCACATATGCAATTAGGAAGATTGTTAGCTCAAAAAATGAGTTTTTCACCTGCAGATACAACTGTGGTAGCAATCATGAGAGGGGGGATTTTTTTTGCAGAAGGGATATATTTTGAATTAGGATGTCGTTTTCAATTATATGATCCTAAGTACGAAGAGTTTGTGATGCCAGAAACTAAAAACATTATCATGGTAGATTCCGTTATTAATACTGGAAAGACAATTCGACGTATTTTAACTCCAGAAATGTGGGTAGCGTGTTGTGTAATAAATGAAAAAGCCGTTTCTATCCTTGAAAAACAGCTTTATACTATTAGAGTGTCTAAAAATCAATTTACAGGGAGTAATGTCAGATTTCAGAAGGGCACTATCGGACCTGATACTACAATGCGGTTGTTTAATCTGATTTAAGCTCTTTGAAGGATTACTATTGTTATCGCTATTGCAACTGTAGAAAACAGAAAAGGAAACTTATATATGTCAATACTGAATGTCGATAATCCACTTATTAATGATACACTAAATATTTTTAAAAGAACTGACTCTTCGAAATTTGAAATGTATACATCTATTAGGAATGCAACTACTCTCTGCATAGGAGAAATTGCCAAAACTCTTGATTCATTTGATGTTAAAATTAATACATTATATGGTGAATCGCCTTCAAAAGCTATAAATCATAACTTTAGGATTGTAACAAGAATTAGAGCAGGCTTGCCTATGGTTGAGTCGTTAAGCTCTTATCTAAAATGTGGTAATATTTCTTATATTCTCCTTGACAGAGAGAATGATTCGAAAATCATGTATAGTACTGTTAACATTAGTAATAAATTTGAGAAGGTTATTTATGCAGAACCATTTATAATAGATGAAATTCCTGTCAGAATAGTTATAGAACATCTTTTATCACAAGGTGCAATGCTGAAAAATATTGTGATTGTTATTCTTTCTACACCCCGAAATATTGTTGAATCGTTAAATAGAGATTATCCAGATGCTACATTTATTGTATGTATGAATGATGACTTCTTCATTAATTTCAAGGCTAATGATAAGCACTACGATGATATAGGTGGAATAATTTTTGGAGAGGATAAAGTATATAATAATTTGAAAAAGAGATATTTTTTAATATGATGTTTATCATTAAAGCTATCTTTTAAATTAAAGTATTATTGTGCCTTTATTACATTAAAACGAAAGGAAATATGGTGTAGGAACGCTTTCTTATACCAGCAAAGTATACTATGTTAGGTAACAGTGAGAGCCATGCTGAACAAAATGAAAATAGTGTGATTAGTAAGGAAAAAATTGAATATTTGACATATTGTCATCAAACTATAAATGGTCTAAAGTCATCTATTTATGACAGAGCTTCGATTTTAATAGTTGCGATTGCTTTTGTTGTACCATGTGGAGCAACTACTATGACCAGCCTATTCTCAACACCTATAAAGAATGTTTATTTGAGATGGTTTTCGTATTTTTCAAGTGCTGTTTTCATAATATCTTTTTTATTAGCAATTGGAACAAGTGTTAGATGTTTAATACCTATTAGGAGCAGAGAATTTTTAAAGCAACTATTAAATATTCAACGTAATACAAAAAAAATGTCTTCAATGAAAAAAGAATTAGTCAATGCTAATCCGGATATGTCGATTAGAGAATTCTTGGCTGAAAATAATCAGGTGGAAGAGGTGAATTTCCGTACATTTACAACATTTGACCATATTTATGATCTTTCAGAAACAGAATTTATTAAGATGGCTGATAATTTAGATACATATGAAATATATAAGCAGTTACTTAGTGGTTTATATAACATGTCTCATATTTCTCGAATGCGATATTCTCGTTTATTAAGAGCGTTCTACTATTTACTAGTAAATATTTTATTTTTAGTATTACTCATCATATTGAATATTATAGTGTAAAAGGGAGGAGGGATAAGAAATGGTTGAATTAGGGAAATCTATTTGGCTTATTGGGCTGCCTTCATGTGGAAAAACAACATTAGCTGAAATGATTGCATGTGATTTATCAATAGTACACTTAGATTCTGATAAACTCAGAGAGTACATCACACCTAATACTATATACGCTAAAGAGGATAGAGAAATTATTTATAGGTGCATTATACAAATATGCTCGATTTTAAACATGAAAGGTCTTGATGTTATTGTTTCTGCAACAGCCAATTTGGAAAAATATAGGAATATGGCTGCTCAAAAAATCGATAACAATTATTTTATTTACTTAAAGTGTCCGATTCAAATATGTGAAAAAAGAGATAATAAGAATTTCTATAAATTTGCAAGAGACGGTATTGTAAAAACATTGCCTATTAGAATAGAAGGTGTGAATGATAGTTATGTCGATCAGTACTATAGTAGTGCAGACGTATATGAAGAACCTCAAAAACCAGATTATATTGTAGATACGTCAATTAATAGCATAGATGATAGTTATCATAAGATTAAACAGTTTATAGATCGCACATAGTATGTTATAGGTGTGGACTGTGAGAAAATTAATTATACTTCGGGGAAATAGTGGTAGTGGTAAAACTACTATAGCAAAACAGTTGCAATTAATCATAGGCAGAAATACAATGATGATTTCCCAAGATACTATCCGTAGAGACATGTTAAAAGTAAAGGATGGAGCAAATAGCAAAGCTATCCCTCTCATGATGGAATTGTTGAAATATGGATTCAATAACAGTGAAGTAGTTATACTTGAAGGCATCTTACGAGCTGCCTGGTATGATCCATTATTTAGTTTGGCATTACAATTGTATAAAACCAATATCTATTCTTATTACTTTGACATAAGTTTTGAGGAAACACTAAAAAGACATAGTACAAGGGAAGAGAGAAATAGATTCGGCATTAATGAAATGCAAGGGTGGTGGGTAGAAAAAGACTATTCCAGTTTGCTAAGCGAAAAAACAATTATTGAAGAGTATTCCGTTGAAGATAGTATAAATATGATATTAAGTGATATTTCTCTGCCTTAGAGTATATCCTTGATTATAATAGTGCTTTAATTGTGAACTATTTGCAAAGTACACATACAAGAGTATGGCGGAAGCTACCGAGTAATATGTCTTTTCCTACGAGACACATCTGTTTAGCCCACGAACAATGTTGCGTTATCTTAACTTTTCACTTATGATAACTTTGGTTTCGATAATCCTGTTTAGTGCCCTTTTGCTGGTAAAGATAGTAAAAACTTTCTGAGACCATAATGGTTCGATAGTTTGTAAAGGGCAAAACGGACACACAGCGGGTAAAAAACGGCCATCATGATGGCACCAGTGACTTTTTTATTGATTCTACCGGAATTGTGTGCACGGTTAGATTATTTTTTTGTGAGTATTCCGCTTAAGTAGTGCACTCTTTTCGGCATATAGCAGTTACTTTAATGATACTAACATGCCGTTGGCATGACTATCTACTATCAAATAAAACACCTTCGGGAAAAGACGTGTGACATACCCGAGTTGGTAAGCTGGAAGATAGTGGTCCGTCAGGAAGTAGTACGTCTTGATATCATTGACGAACTTCCTGAGATCATCATGAACGAGCAGTTATACCCCAAGTAGTGTGCCGGGTAAGATGATTTTGCTCAGGGGGTGTTTCCTCTTGGTTCTGTTATGTAGTGAACTTTGTCAAGCGATATATGAGTTTTCCAACATACTTATTTGACTGTTACATTTATGTGATTTGTCAACATCTGGAAGGAGATCTGATTTAACGGTTCCAGGCATATGGACACTCTGCTATTCGTGGATTGGTTACCGACAGGTTAATGGTTCCGCCGAGAGCACTGCAATCTAACAGCGTGGATCATCGAAGCGCCAATATAGCGTCGGACACGAGAGAGAGCTTAAACATTACAGTGATCACAGCTCTGTGCAAATACTGACAATTATTCAAATATTATTGTTTGGACTGCAAGCTGTAGTTTACTTCCTGATAGCTTCTTGATTAGCCGCTACATCAGTGAAGGACCGCGTCATCATTCTATTTACATCTTTACTGACAGCTGGGGCTGATGCACATATTCTGGTAGTTGTGCAGATATTCCCTGTCATCATGCCCCAGATTAAGCATGATAGTCCCCTCGCTACTGCAGCTACGGCTACGTTTTTTCTTCTTTCCATGGCAGATCATTTTATAGTACTTGCTGCTAAGCCGGAAATTACGAAAGAAATATACAAAAAACTTAAAAAGCAGCTATCCTGACCACTATATGAAAGATTGTATAATAGTATCCCCCGCATTCATAATCCATTTTTATGCAATTAAGAAGCTGACCATTCGTTGGAACATTAACTATAGCTGGGACGCTTACACAATTATAATTATCTGGAGCGTATTTCTTAATATAGTTTTTATATTTTTCAACAAAATTCTTATATTTTTCTCTTGCACAATCCAAATAAACCAGCATAAATCCATAGGGCAACCCCTGCGGATTATAATTTACCAGTAGCTTATCCAAATGTGTGTTTATTATCGATTTAACAAAAGTATAAGTTTAGACCTTCAAATATGCTTTTTTCTTGATTATTCTTATCTCTAATAACACTGTCCCGAGCCCCTATGGACATTCCGTTTGCACTTGGTCCCGGCTCTGATCACTGCAATAATATCCGGCGCTTCTGAGCTGCTGAGATACAAATCTATTTCGTGCGTTCTCGTCTTTCGTATAGAAATCTGGTTCATTCTGCATTTCTGCAAGAGACTTTACTATAGCATTGAAAAGCCCTTTTTCCTCCTTAGGACTGATATCGTAATAACGAGACAAGATTTCACTTATATCAACTCTTCCAATCTCTTTAGATATACGGATATACTTGATACCATCTTCAAGATTACCTTTTAAAAAGTCAAATGAAATCTCTGCTTCGTGCTCATTACGTTGAATAGCTATCAGTTCTTCAGCATGTAATCCTATGTCTTGATTAATATCTCTTATTTCGTTAAGTATTGGTGTAAGATATTCATTTGGATTAAAAATGGATCTGAGCAATCAACATAAATGTGAAGTTTATTTCCAATAGTATGAACATATGCAGTTTGGCCTTGCACTTCATTTCGAAAAACAGCTCCGCTGTACCACACATAGTTGTAATCAAGGTCACGCTGCTTTTCTACAATCAAACGATGTAATACATTTGCCGGTAGATATGTATATTGAAAAATATAATGAAGTGCAGAAGGTGAAACTGCATTGCTGACTGATATTTTCTCATTCCCGTCACATAACATCGGGAAAAACTCAGAACCATCCTTAAGCTGATAAGATAATCTGAACATTCTGATCACGCCTAATATGTAGTTAACTTGGATGCCTTCATACCGCCAATCTGGAACAACTCTCCTTATCGGCACTCCTCTTATACTTTCTTTTTTTAAAACATCGTAAAGATTAGCTTCCTAAATCGATATTTGTAAATTTCTGTAAATTGGACAACGCACTAATGTCGGTAAGATTTCTATTTTCTGATAAATTAAGTTTTGTCAATTCCTTTAGGCTTAACAAGGCGCTTATATCGCTCACTCCTGTTCCATGTAAATCAAGACTTTCTAATGCTTTTAAACCGGACAATGCACTGATGTCGATAAGATTTCTATAATTTGACAAAGCGAGATTTTCTAATGCATTGAGTCCAGACAAGGCGTCGATATCGCTCACGCTAGTAAATCACAAATTAAGATTTGTTAATGTCGTAAGATTAGATAACGCGCTGATATCGGTGAGGTTTCTATTATTTGATAAATCAAGATTCGTTAAAGCTTTTAGTTCCGACAAGGCACTGATATCACTCAGCCCTGTAAATCTTAAATTGAGATTTGTTATATTCTTTAGGAGACCTATGTTTTGTGGTAATTCTCGAATCGAACTCCAGGTAATGCTTCTAACAGAGAGCAGTTGTTGATATTCCTCTTCACTCAATTTATATCCATAAGCAGCGTTAATTAACACTTCGTATATATGTTGATCAGTCATTTTCTTCCCTTCTTCAGTATACAACGAATTTAAAATACACTTTATTGCATACGAATGAAAATTCAACAATGCAGATATATCAATTCTGTTCATTACTAAGCATGTAGATTGCAATTATAAGTCATTTCATAACTCCCAGTTTTAAGAATCATCAGCATCAATGTTTTGTACATTACTATTGTTGTAATTATACCATCAAAATCCCGACTTATATATCCCTCCCACAGATAAATCATCTTACAATAAATGTGAATTCTGCAAAAAAGTTGCACTCGGTGCCAAAAAAGCAACAGAACCGGTCTTCTTCGCCAAGAAAAATCATCATTTCCTGATGCTTTGGTTGTTGTTTATATAGGCTTCCATGATCTGCCAGGCTGGCTAAGTTTTTCTGCTTTTTTTCCTGTAACGAGAGAAGCTTTTTGGGAAGATAATCATATTTCTTTGTTATCTTTGCAGTTTGTTGAACCCAATCACGCTTGCGCGTGAAGCCTTTCTTGTTTCTTAATACCGCCATTGCATTGGCGGTCCTTTTTGTTTACGATAAGCTCATCCTATAAAAGGAAAAGCCCCTCCGGATGA
>ODAI014748151.1_pt1 | contig 13212 bp, 10 predicted proteins | sample 1539321 | NCBI WGS metagenome assembly ODAI01 (sample SAMN02144231, study PRJEB22623) | gut metagenome | biome: sheep rumen | host: Ovis aries | place: New Zealand | reverse complement strand
GAACGGATAACGGATAATTCCCAGGTGACATCTGTTCTCAGCGAGATCCTGAATAGCTTCAGTTGTGGTTCTCACCAGGCAGGTATATTCGCAGCCCTGAGTCATTCCGGCTGAAAAGCGGGCAAAGGCTTCGGTCAGATAGGTGACTCCGGGAACAGAGACGGAAAAAAGCTGCTGCACCGACGGGGTGTCGGCAAACATCTTTTCAAGATCATCAATGTCCGCAAGAACTGCCTGGGCTTTATCAACAAAACGCTTTCCCTCAGGCGTCAGGCGGACGCCTTTTGAGGAACGGATGAAGAGAGAAATCCCCAGTGTCTCCTCCATTCCCTGGATGATCCTGCTGAGATTCGGCTGGGCAATCATCAGTTCCTGTGAAGCTTTGGTGAGTGAGCCCAGAGCAGCGGTGGCAACGATGTATCTGAGGTGGAGATCGTTCATGGTGTTCAGGCAGAATCCGACTGAATGGTGATTCTGCGTCCCCCTTTTCAGGACTCACAGTTCTTATTGGCCAGAGCAGCAGCATGAGGCCTGGATTTGACTTAACTGTCGCTGCGCGACAGGGCCTCTCCTTGGGGTGAGGCGTCGGATGGTTTGTTTAAGTGATCTTATCATAGACGCTGTTCTTTTTCAACCTGCGCTGCTGGCCGGGGCTGCGCAAAATCACTGCAGTTTTTACAACATATTGCATATAATTCATAAACAATCTCCATCCCGAAAGGTGGGATGGAGATTGGAAAATTGAAGGATGTTTTCGTATCAATTAACCGGCAGATGCTTGTTTGTTAGAATCAATAAACGCTTTTGCCATGATATAGGTGTCCAGAGCAATTCCAATCTCGTTGCATGCCTCTTTCTCAGTCATGCCCTTCTCCTGCATCTTTTTATCCACCAGCTCTACATACACGGTTGCCTTGCCTGTTGCCATGCCTCTTGCCATGCACAAATCACCGTACTGTGTCCATTCCTGTTCATATCTTCTTCCAAGACTCGTCATATCCAGTATCTCCTTAATCCGATATTTTTGTGTTGACGTAATGAAGTTTCTCGCTGCGACAAACATAGCCGACAAGACAAATGATGTACCCGCTTCATCTATCTGTTGCATCATCTCAGCGGTATCAATAACCTCATCGATCATCTTTACCTTTGCTTCCCGACCTTTTTTGGTCAACGGCAAAATTGCAAGCCGCATCAAATCTTCATCGGTCTGTTTTTCACTGTTCTTTAGCTTTTCCGTTATCTTCGTCAATTCAGAATTCCCATCAATTTTAGAAAGGAATGCCTGGTCATCCTTTACGCGGATAACCGTCCCAGTTTAAGTGAAGGATATCATCGAAGGCTTGAAAAGTCAATTTGCGCCATTCTGGCCAGTCGCATATGAAAATGCCACGGGAAATACCTCAAAAGTTTGAAGGAATCTGTCCGCAGAGCTTATTGCAGAAAGAGCCGGTATCAGCCGGTCCTCTCTTAGGAAGGTTGAGTCCGGGAATCCGGCAGTAGCCATGGCCATATATGCGGCTGTATTGCATGCGCTGGGGAATATGGATTCCGATCTTCTGCTGACTGAGAAAGATGATTTGCTTGGACGGCAGCTTCAGGATATGGATCTGCTTATCAGAAAAAAGGCATCAGGAAAGGCACGCATCAGTCAGGGAAACGGAGGAAAAGATGAATGGCTGAATCAAGTATGACGGGAAAAATGTATCCTGAAATTGACAGAATTGTCTGAATCGAATACAATAAAGACAGTTACGGCTGAAGCCGTACATAATATTGTTTTACTGTCCGGTTTCCCTTCGGAAACAGGATGGAATGACACAATTGATAGGCAAAGGAGACGACAAATATGGATCAGAATCTATCCGAACTGGCAAGACAGATCCGCAGCGACATTGCGGATGAGATTTTTGCTGCAAAGTCGGGACATCCGGGCGGATCTTTTTCCTGTGTGGAGATCCTGATGGCGCTTTACTTTTGCGGAGTGGCGAATGTAGATCCTCAGAATCCGCAGTGGCCGGAGAGAGACCGCATTGTGTTGAGCAAGGGACATGCGGCTCCCGCGCTGTATGCGGTGCTGGCCAACAAGGGCTATTTCCCGCGTAAGGATCTGACCACACTCCGGAAGTTTGGCAGCTATCTGCAGGGACATCCGGATATGAACAAGGTTCCCGGCGTGGATGCCAGTACGGGTTCTCTCGGACAGGGAATGAGCTTTTCCGTCGGCTATGCATTGGCCGGAAAGCGGCCGGGGCATCATTTCAATGTGTATACCATCACCGGTGATGGCGAGTCTCAGGAGGGGATTATCTGGGAGGCGGCCATGGCAGCTGCGCATTATCACCTGGATAACCTGACCGTGTTCCTGGATCACAACCGCCTCCAGATTGACGGACCGAATGAGAAGGTCATGAATATCGAGGATATCGTTGCCAAGTATGCGGCGTTCAACTGGGAAACCTTTGTGGTGGACGGGCATGACATTGAGGCCATTGTCAATGCATGCAAGGCTCCGCGCTGCGGCAAGCCGCGCTTTATCTGCTGCAACACCATCAAGGGCAAGGGCGTCAGCTTCATGGAGAATCAGGTAGCATGGCACGGCAAGGCCTTCAATGAGGAAGAATATAAAATCGTGAAAGCGGATCTGGGGGTGTAACTATGGCAGAGTTTAAACCGACACGTACTGCGTATGGCGAGACACTGAAAAAACTCGGTGATACAGATCCCAATGTCATCGTCTGTGATGCGGACCTGACGCAGGCGACCATGACGAAATTTTTTGCAGCGGCACATCCGGATCAGTTCTACAATTTCGGTATTGCCGAGGCGAACATGATGGCAGCTAGTGCCGGACTGGCACACTGCGGCTATACCGTCTTTGCCAGCACCTTTGCGGTATTTGGTGCGGGACGCGCCTTTGAGCAGGTCAGGAACACCATCTGCTATACCAAGGCAAACGTCAAGCTGGGCCTGTCCCATGCCGGCCTGAGCGTCGGTGAGGACGGAGGCAGCCATCAGGCAATTGAGGATATTGCTCTCATGCGTTCGTTGCCCAACATGACCGTTCTCGTTCCCTGCGATGCCTGCGAGATGGAGAAGGCTGTCTATGCGGCGGCTAAAATCAACGGACCGGTCTCTCTGCGGACCTGCCGTCTGGCAACAGAGATTGTGACCACGCCGGAAACGCCGTTTGAGGTGGGCAAGGCCGTCGTCCTGAGAGAGGGCAAAGATGCCGCCATTATCGCCTGCGGAATTGAGGTTCCTGAGGCACTTCATGCGGCGGAAACGCTGGCGGCAGAGGGCATTCAGGTGCGGATCGTGAACATGCACACGATTAAGCCGCTGGATGAGGAAGCCATTCGCGAGGCAGCAAAAGACTGCGGTGCCATTGTCACAGCTGAGGAGCACACCATCTATGGCGGACTCGGTTCCGCGGTGGCAGAGGTGCTGGCAGACAACAGCCATGTCCCGTTTGAGCGGATTGGCATTAAGGATCGCTTTGGTCAGAGCGGCGCGCCGAAGCTTCTGGCGGCCGAGTACGGACTGGATGCGGCAGCGATTGCAGACGCGGTTCGCCGTGTCGTGGCCAGAAAAGCCTGATATATTCCTGCCCGGATGAAACGGCTGTCCTCAAACTGCCCGGAGAAGGAAGGCCGTTCGGATCATCTGCAGGATGCAGCTCATTTGAGATTTTCCCCAGACTCTGTCTGGGGTTTTTCTATATAAAAAGACGGTACGGCATTTGGCCGTACCGTCAGGTACATTCCGGGGAGGTGATGCACCGGTCCCAGTATAACAGGAAGCGGGAAAAAATCAAACTGACAAAACTTGCCTATTTTTAAGACTTCAACACGAAAGCAATGGATGAGGAATCAGTTCAGCAGGGCCGTCAGGGGCGCACAGTCAATTCCCTGAGCGCCCTCCAGTGCGCAGCTGAGCTCACGGGCGACCTTGACAATGCCGCCGGGGACATCGCTTTCAATATTGAGGGGCAGGACCGGGTCGTGAAGGGAGAGGCGGAGAAGGAACCAGGCGCTGTCCGTGACGCCGTCCAGATCAAAGCTGATCCGGATTCCTTCGTGGTTATCCGCGGCCGGATGCCAGGAATCGTGTGCTTTGGCATAGGCGATGACCTGGTCGATCACTTTCTGTCCGGCGGTCTTGAAGTCCGGATCAAGAATGTTAAAGCGGATTTCGGTGCTTTCGGCCGGCTCCTTCAGATCGGCGATCAGGGTGGAGAGGGACTGACCCAGCTTGCCCAGCCGGACGGCCTCACAGAGGAGACGGGTGACCAGGTACATGCCATCATCCAGGAAGTAGTTTTCCTCAAGAGCGGCATGGCCGCTGGTTTCAATGGCCAGCGGGGCGGCAACGCCCTCGGCCGTCAGCCGCCGGGCTTCATCAATCACGTTCCGGTAGCCGCGCTTGAAGCGAAGATGGCGGCCGCCGTGCAGGCGGATGAAGTTGGCAAGACCTGAGGAGGTGACGCTGTCCGTGACAACGGTGATTCCGGGCTGCTCCTTAAGAAGAATGGCAGAGATGAGGGCAATCAGGCGGTTCCGGTTGATCTCGCGTCCGGTTTCATCCACGATGGCGGCCCGGTCACAGTCCGTATCAAAGATGACACCGAGGTCTGCCTTGCTGCGGAGGACGGCCTGTGAGATGCTGTCCATGGCCGCCTCATTCTCCGGATTGGGAATATGGTTCGGGAAATGTCCATCCGGCTCGAGGAACTGGCTGCCGGTAATATCCGCGCCCAGGGATTCAAGCAGTTTGGCGTAGAAGCCGCCGGAACCGTTTCCGGCGTCGACGATGATGTGCAGACCCTTGAAGGGGGCCGGATTATCCCTGCCAAGACGGGTCAGGAAAATGTCCCTCAGATGTTCGGTATACACGGGCAGATAGGCGCTGCGGGTGATTTCGCCGCCGGCGCGCATATGATCGGCCGTTTCGGCGGCAATGGACAGAATGTCATGAAGGGTGGCGCTGGTAATGCCGCCGTCCGGGAGGAAAAACTTATAGCCGTTCCGCTCCCAGGGCAGGTGTGAGGCAGTGACCATGATGGAGGCGTCCGCTCCGGGGGTGCCCAGGAGCGACATGTACATGGCCGGGGTTGTGCAAAGGCCGAAGGTTTGAACGAGGGCACCGGCACTGGCCAGACCATCGGCAATGGCCTGTTCCAGCGAGGGACTGCTCAGACGGGGATCATGACCGACATTGACCCGGGGCTGCTCAAATCCTCTGCGGTTGAGGAAAACGGCAAAAGCCTGCCCGATCCGGTAACCGACGCTTTCTGTCAGGACAGCGTTTTCACCGATGGCAACGCCGCGCACATCGGATCCGCTGATCAGAGAATAGTAATCCATGGATTGATTTTCCTCCTCCTCAGGTCTCAATGCTGGTCTTAAGCCGGAGTTGCGTTGTCTGAGACCTGAATTTGACAAACTGCCGCTGCGCGGCAGGGCAACTCCTTGTGCCGCAGCTTGGCTTTTTGGCACCGCCGTTTGTCGGTGCACCTGTATGAAAAACGGAAATGTCCGATTTAAACCGGAGCGGTGCTCAGAGGGCAGAACGGATGGCTTCGAAAAGCTCATCATAGGTATCATAGGCCGGGAGATCCGGATTGTCCTTCCGGATTTTCTCCGGGGCACGGAACAGGAAACCTGCCTTGCTGGCCCGAATCATTTCAAGGTCATTGAAGCTGTCGCCGGAGGCGATGGTCTCGTAACCGGCACTCTGAAGTGCCCGGACAGAGGTCAGCTTGGAGTGGGGCACCCGGATTTTATACCCGATGATTTCGCCGGAGGGGGCTACGGTCAGTTCATTGCACAGGATGGTGGGCCAGCCGAGCTTTTCCATCAGCGGGGCGGCGAACTGCGTAAAGGTATCACTCAGGATCATGACCTGGGTTTCTGCACGCAGTCTGTCCAGAAAGTCCTTTGCTCCTTCCATGGGTGAAATCGTGGAGATGGTTCGCTTGATATCTGCAAGCCCCAGATGGTGCTCATGCAGAAGATCGATCCGGTAGTGCATCAGCTTGTCATAATCCGGTTCATCACGGGTGGTGCGACGGAACTCGGGAATGCCGGTTGCCTCGGAAAATGCGATCCAGATCTCGGGAACAAGGACTCCTTCTAAATCCAGACAGACAATGTTCATAGCTTGGTTTGCAGGCAATGCCTGCTCCTCCTTTCGAATCCTTGGGTTTCAGGTGGTTTCATCCGGTTTCCCGGACAATTCAGCATTATAACACAGGAAAACGGGGAAACGGAATAGGAAATTTAGCCGGGGCACGCCCAAATGCGCTGCCTCGGCAGGAGGACGCCCGTTTGCCCGTTTGCCGGAATGTTCCGGAAAATGTGCCCTGGAAGTATTGCTTGATTTTCAAAGGGAGAGGGCGTATACTCAGCATCGCATATTGAGAAGACAGGAGAAAAACTGCGCGCGTACTAAAGAGGCGCAGAGAGATAAATAATGGGAAAAACAGTCAATGCCGGAAAAAGCAAAGGGAGGATAGCCTTCCTGGTGATTTTGTGCACGGCCGGGATCCTGATTAACTTTATCGGGGTCCGGGTTGCTCTGCATTTCAGTCTCCCGGTGTTTCTTGACAGTATCGGGACCATTCTGGCAGCGGTGCTGGGCGGACTGATTCCGGGAATCATCACCGGCATTGTCACCAACCTGATTAACGGGATCTTTGACAATGCAACGATCTATTACGGCAGTATCAGCGTGCTCCTCGCCCTGGCCGCAGCCGGACTGGCTGAACAGGGCTGTTTCCGGCGCTTTCCCCGAATTCTGCTGCCGGTGCTGGTCTTTACGCTCATCGGAGGCGGACTGGGCAGCATTCTGACCTGGTTTCTGTATGGCGCGGGAATCGGGGAGGGAATCTCGCGGCCACTGGCACTGGCGTTTTTTGAGTCGGGTCGGATGAACATGTTCTTTTCGCAGCTCAGTGCCGATCTGCTGATTGATCTGCTGGACAAGACGATTACAACGGGAATTGTCGCCCTGGTCTGTCTGCTGATACCGGATTCCCTGAGACGCCGTTTACGGTTTGACGGGGACAGAGCGGCAAATGGGGAACGGGTCAAAATAAAAGGCCTTTCCCTGCGCGCCAAAATTCTGATCATGATTTCGGTGACGGTTCTTTTCATTGCGGCGGTGGTGACCTCCATCAGTCTGTCTTTGTTCCGGAATGCGCTGATTGAGGAAGAAGGGAAAATGGCGTTAGGCATCGCCAAAACGGCAGCCAGTCACCTGGATGCGGAGAAAATTGATGCGTACCTGGAACAGGGGCGTGCGCATCCGGACTATAATGAGATCCTCTCTGATTTCCGGACGATTGCCGACAGCAATCCGGATATTTCCTATGTGTATGCCTACCGGATTCTTGAGGATGGCTGTCATGTGGTGATAGATCCGGATACAGAGGAGGGAGAGGGGAGTGATCCGGGAACGGTTCTTCCTTTTGACAACGCTTTTCTTCCGTATCTTCCGGACTTTCTGGGCGGAGAGGCAGTCGGGCCGATCGTTTCAGATGAGGGTTACGGGTGGCTTCTGACCATTTACGACCCGGTGAAAGATGCCGCGGGCAATGTGCAGTGCTATGTCGGGGTGGACCTGGCCATGCAGCGGCTCCGCGAGAATGAGATGAAATTTCTGGCGCGGGTCGTCTCGCTGTTCCTCGGTTTCTTTATCCTGATTATCGCGGTGTCCATGGCAGTGGCGGATTATGGACTGGTCCGGCCGATTAACGCCATTGCCTGTGCAACTAAGGTGAATCCGGATGATCCGGGTTCGCAGAAGGTGGCACTGGACCGCCTCCAGAAACTGGATATATCCACCGGAGATGAAATTGAGAACCTGTATGAATCCATTCTGGATTCCACCGGCAAGATTGTCGCTTATGCGGACGATGTTGAAAAGCAGAGCGAAAAGATTGCCAGACTTCAGAACGGCCTTGTCATTACCCTGGCGGAAATGGTGGAAAGCCGTGACAAGTGCACGGGCAATCATATTAAGAACACGGCAAGTTATGTCCGCATCATTATGGAAAAGATGCTGGAACTGGGAATGCATCCGGAGATCCTGAACCGGGAGTACATCGAGGAGGTAGTCGGTGCGGCACCGCTGCATGATGTGGGAAAGATCCATATTCAGGACAGTATTCTGAACAAGCCGGGAAAACTGCTGGATGGTGAATATGAGCTGATGAAAACGCATGCCAGTATTGGCGGTGAGATCATCGATAATGTGATGAAAATGGTGGATGATGACAGCGGTTATCTGAAGGAAGCGCATAACCTGACCACGTATCATCATGAACGGTGGGACGGAAAAGGCTATCCGAGTCGGCTGGGCGGGGAAAATATTCCGCTTTCTGCCAGAATCATGGCAGTGGCGGATGTATTTGATGCACTGGTATCCAGACGCAGTTATAAACCGGGGTTTCCGTTTGAAAAAGCGGTTTCCATCATACAGGAAGGAGCCGGTACGCAGTTTGATCCGGATGTCGTGAAAGCCTTCATGCTGAGCCTTAATGAGGTTCACAAAGTGGAGGAGGAAGCGTCGGCACGAAACAGTCAGGAAGAGGAAAAGGGCTGATTTCAGCCGGGATGAAAGGGATGCATCTGCATCCCTTTTGGCATTTCCGGTGAGTGGCCCTGTCGGCCCCTCCGGCAAAGGACAACGGTGAGGCCTGCAGAGGAGAACGGCTATAACCGGAGGTTATAACCCGGCATAGAAAAGACAAATGGGGAAGTTTGAAGAATTCCTATTGACGCGCTATGAATTCGGTGCTATCATACGCCTACCATGATCCGAACCGGAAAAATAAAGAAGATGTTCCGTGGGATTCATGAGAGATTGATGCAGTCTGCCGGAGTACAGACTGGGAAGGGAGCTTTATATGAAAAAGCTGATGGTATTATTCCTTGCATGCCTGCTGCTTGCTGTCGGAAGCCTGGCGATGGCGGAGGGCAAGGATCTCCTGGATCAGATCAGGGAGCGCGGAACAATTATTATTGCCATGGAGGGGAACTGGGCTCCGTGGACCTATCATGATGAAAATGACGTCCTGACGGGTCTTGAGGTAGATATTGGCAACCTGATCGCCGAGGGACTGGGCGTAAAGGCGGAGTTCTTTGAGGCTGACTGGGATGCCATTCTGGCCGGCGTGGATTCCGGACGGTTTGACATCGCCTGCAATGGCGTCGGATATACGGAGACCAGAGCGGAAAAGTATTCCTTTACGACACCGTACGTCTATACCCACAAAGTGCTCCTGGTTCGTGAGGACAACGATTCCATCAAGACGGTGGATGATCTTGCTGGCAAGACGACGGCAAACTCTCCCTCCAGCACCTATGCACAGATCGCGGAGGAGCATGGAGCCAGCGTGACGTACATTTCGACCCTGGTGGAGGCGATTACGCTGCTCGTTCAGGGCCGTGTGGATGCCATCCTCAACGCGCAGGTGTCCATTGAGGATTATATGAAGCAGCATCCGGACGCACCGCTCAAGGTTGTTCAGGTTCTGGACGGTGAGCCGGTTGCCTATCCGATGCGCAAGAGCGCCGAGACGGAAACCCTGGTTGCCGCCATTAATGACATTCTTGAGAAGGCCAGACAGGATGGAACCCTGGCGGCGATTTCCGAAAAATACTTCGGACTTGATCTGACCAAAGCAGAGTAACCGACAGGCATAAACCAATAGGATAACCACAGAGGCAGTCAGCAGATTGCCTCTGTGATTTTGCGAATACCATTTTTCATTGCAGAGGAATGCTTGAGAGAATATGAGAAACAGTGACTTCTTTAATCATGAAACAGACTATCCGGAATTAGACGGAGAACGGGCGGTTGAACATCTGCGTCAGATGCTTCGCTTTGAGACCACCAGCTATGTGGATACAAGCCGGATCAGGTATGAGGAATTTGACCGGATGCAGGCGTTTCTGAGGGAGGCGTATCCCTGCGTATTCAGCCGCGGAGAAGTGGAACGCATCGGGTACAGCCTGCTGGTCCGGATTCCGGGTGCAGACCCGGCGCTGAGGCCGGCGCTTTTCATGGCACATCAGGACGTCGTTCCGGTTGTCCCGGGAACAGAGAAGAACTGGACGCATGGTCCTTTTTCCGGCGATCTGGCGGATGGGATGGTCTGGGGACGCGGGGCAATGGATATCAAGGAGATGCTGACGGGAATTCTGGAAAGTGCGGAATACCTGCTGGCATCCGGACGGCAGTTCCGGCGGAGCACGTATCTGTTTTTCAGCGAGGACGAGGAAACCTGCTCCACCGGCGTGAGGGCAGCGGCAGCGCTGCTGAAAGAGCGCGGGGTGGAACTGGAGTTTGTCCTTGATGAAAGTTCCGGGGATATCATGGATGCGGCGGATTATGGCGCACCGGGGACGTATGTCTGCACCGTTGGCACCTATGAAAAAGGGTATGTGGACATGAAGCTCAGCGTGCACGCGCCGGGCGGCCATAGCTCCAATCCGTTCCACGGGACCTCTCTGGGGATTCTCAGTCAGTCGATTGCGGCGATTCTTGAACATATGCCGCAGGCGCATATCAGCGGGAGCGTCCGGGAAACCCTGCGCAGGCTGCGGCCGGTGATAACCGATCCGGAGATGATGGATCTGGTGGACCGTCAGGATGAGGCCGGGCTGCTCCGCTGGTTTCTCAGCCGTGAGAATCTCTATCACCTGGTTACCACAACCGCAGCGCCGACCATGATTAAGGGCGGTTCCGCGGCGGGAAATGTCATGCCTCAGGACATGGAGGCGGTGATCAATTTCCGCCTCACGCCGTATGACACACCGCAGTCGCTGCTTGAACACTGCCGAAAGCTGGTGGACAGCCGTGTGGAACTTTCACTGGTCCAGCAGATTGGCGCATCCCGGCCATCTGATACCGACGGGTACGGATACCGGATGCTGATTTCGGTTCTTGAACATTATTTTGATCGTCTGGTCTTTATTCCTGTGCAGAACCGCGGGGCAACGGATGCCCGGCATTTTGAAAGCGTCTGCAGCAGTGTATTTCGTTTTGGACCATTCCTTGAAGAGGAAGCGATATCCGGAGAGGGCATTCATGGAACGAATGAACGGATTTCGGTCAGAGCGTATCTGCAGGGAATCCGGGTTCTGACCGGCCTGATGGAAAAGACGTGTATTGAGGCCGCGAACTGACTAATGGAGGAACAATCATGAATGAACGTCTCTGGGGAATTTTGGTGGATTCCTTTCCCAAACTTCTCTCATACGGTATCCGGGTGACCGTCCCGCTTACCATTCTCTCATTTTCTCTCGCTCTGGTGATTTCGGTGATCGTTGCGCTGATTCAGTATGCTGATGTGCCGGTCCTGCGCCAGATCTGCCGGTTTTATATCTGGGTGATCCGCGGAACACCGCTTCTGGTGCAGCTGTATCTGGTCTTTTACGGGCTCCCGAGTGTCGGCATTGTCCTGGCAGCGTTTCCGACGGCGGTTCTGGTTTTCGGCTTTAATGAAGGCGCGTATATGGCGGAGACCATGCGCGGCGCCATGGAGAGTGTTTCCCATGGACAGGTGGAAGCCGGGTATTGCGTCGGACTTAACTTTATTCAGATCATGGCGCATGTCGTGCTGCCGCAGGCGTTTCGGACGGCCTTCCCGGCACTGTCCAACTCACTGATTTCCATGCTCAAGGGAACATCCATGGCGGCCACCATTACGGTAATGGAAATGTTCCGTCAGGCGACCGTGATCAATGGCCGCGTATACGAATCCCTCGGCCTTTATGGTGAGGTGGCGCTCATTTATCTGGCGTTCTGCACGATCCTGACCGGACTGCAGCACTGGGGCGAAAAGAAACTGGCAAGCTATGGAGGAACGCGCTCATGATGCTGGATATTCAGAATGTAAAGAAGCACTTTGAGGATCATGTGGTCCTGGACGGAATCAGCCTGGGCGTTGAAAAGGGAGATGTGGTGGCCATTCTGGGGCCCAGCGGCTCCGGCAAGACGACCTTCCTTCGCTGCCTCAATTTCCTTGAGCGGGCAGATGAGGGGGAAATGATATTTGAGGGCCGGCGCTATGACATGAACAAAGCCGGAAAAAAAGAGGTCACGGAACTCCGCAGAAAAACGGCGTTTGTATTCCAGAATTACAACCTGTTTCTCAATAAAACCGTATTGCAGAATGTCACCCTCGGCCTGACCCTGGGCAGCAAAATTCCGAAACAGGATGCCCGGGAGATCGCGGTGGAATCACTGCGGCGGGTGGGGATGGCAGACCGGCTGGACAGCTATCCTGTTCAGCTTTCAGGCGGTCAGCAGCAGCGCGTGGCGATTGCGAGGGGACTCGCTCTGAGACCGGACATCATCTTCTTTGATGAGCCTACCTCAGCCCTGGATCCGGAGCTCATCGGCGAGGTGCTCAATGTCATGCGCCAGCTGGCAGAGGACGGGATGACCATGCTGGTCGTCACACACGAGATGGAGTTCGCCAGAAACGTCTCCAACAAGGTGCTCTTTATGGAAAACGGGCATGTGGTTGAGAGCGGTTCCTCAAGGGAGTTCTTTGAAAATCCGAAAAGCGACCGCTCAAGAGAGTTTGTGCACTCACTGGCCAATCTGCATAATGGATAACCGGTGTCTGGCCTTTCAAATCGACGACGGGTTACGAAAAACCTCCTTCCTGACCGACACAGAGCCGGTCCGGAAGGAGGTTTTGTTTTGCAGGAAATGACAGTTCCTCGCCGTTTTTCAAGCGACGCAGGGTATCAGGTCAGCTGAAAGAGATCTTCTGCCACAATCTGTGAAGGGATCTCACCAGAATAGGTGTTTGGAACAAGTCCATACGGAGTGACCATGGTAAGTGAACGGCGTGGCGTGTTCCGGTTTCCAGAATAAAATCATTGGCTTTTCGTCTGAGAGAATCGAGAACGGACTTTGTCAGGGTGTACTGACCATTGGTATATTTCATTTCAAACAGATTATTTGCAAAAAGAGGGCAATAAAATACAGATGAACTGGGAGCGGGCTCTGTTTCAACCTGAAAACGGATTGGAGATTGGAGAAATTAACAAGGATTGAGGATTAGAGAAATTTGCCGAAATCAACAAAATCGATTGAAAAAAACAGGGTGCTCCATTATAATTGTTCCATCAGATAAAAATGAAAACGGAGGACTTATCATGCCTAAGAATGCAATTGTAGGACAGAGCG
>ODAI012411869.1_pt1 | contig 13212 bp, 12 predicted proteins | sample 1539321 | NCBI WGS metagenome assembly ODAI01 (sample SAMN02144231, study PRJEB22623) | gut metagenome | biome: sheep rumen | host: Ovis aries | place: New Zealand | reverse complement strand
CGATTCTGGAAATGCGTCAACTGAAGTTGTTGCCACCAATGCCACGCTTTTGCAACACATTAACTACTTGTTTCCCAATGTGTTATGCGAGTGGTGGCATTGTTGCAACAAAAAATAAACAATTATAGTTATAGTTTTGGGAAACCAGCCATTTCCCACGTTGTTTGGTGCCTCGCCCGTTGCGAAACGCGGAAGGCTTTTTTGATGGAACTAAGAAACTACAGCTTCTTTGTGGAATACAAATTCAGCCCCCTTCTTGTTTGCACCAGAATCTTTGTCGTTTGATACAATCGTCACTCAATTGCCCTCGATTGACATGTTTCTATCTTGTTGATTACTGTTTAGGTTTTGCCGTTCTCTTTTCCCTCGTCCGCGCAGTGTCGCGTACTGAAAGGGATTCAGAAACGGGAAGAGAATTTTTTTTTAAAAAACTGGGAAATCCCATGCAAGATTTGCAATGCCCGTTCGTTTAAGGAGTAGAATATGGTATATAACCATTTCATATTCCAAAACTTTTGCCTATATTTGCAACAAAGAATAAAAACAGGAGGAAACAACTATGAAGAAGGCAGTATTGACATTGACAATGACGGCGGCATTGCTCGTGCTTGGTATGCAAGTACGTGCCGAACGAACACTCATGCTCGAGCAGGGGAAATGCTGGTGCTATACCTATCACCATTTCGAAGACAAAGAAGATGGTTACCATGAGACGACAAGTGTTGTCTTCTACATTCTTCAAGGCGACACTACGATTGCAGGGCAGCAGTACATGAAGATGTATCGCAATGACCTCAGCAAAAACAAATATTATGGTGCTCTCCGAGAGGACAAAGAAGGTCGGGTGTATATGTACAACGAAAGTGAAAAGAAAGATGACATGTTGCTTGACTTCAGCCTGCACTATGATCAAAATTATTTCCCAAATGCTACCCCTATTGAAGAGTCGATTAGAGTAAACAATCAGTTGTTCACCCGATACCGTTATCAGAATATTAGGCCAGATGGCAGCACCTACCTTTTAGGTTATATCGCTGTAGAGGGTGTGGGCTTTCAGAAGAAAGGGCTCGTACACTATCTGTTTGAACCTGAGCCTGACTGCATCTGTGATTACGAAGAGTTTACATACGTCGAAGCGAGAGATTTCTATTTTGATGCCTCTGGTTTCCAGGCTCCCAAAGAGATTCCGCTCACAGCCGAGGAAAGGAAGTTGGTGGAGAGAAACAACGATTTCGCCTTTAACCTGTTCCGCGAGGCCCGAAGCGACCGCAGTCAGGTATTGTCTCCCTTGAGCATCACCTATGCGCTGGGTATGCTGAACAACGGAGCTGCTGGACAGACGCAACAGGAAATCAACCAAGTGCTGGGATTCGGTGATGCCGAAGCCATGAACAATTTCTGCCGCAAGATGCTGACCGAGAGTTCAGATGTCGACAAGAATACAAAAGTGATGATTGGCAACACGATATTTGTGAATCGTGATTATGAGCTACTGATGCCGTTCGTGCAGAAAGCCAACTACTTCTACGATGCCTCGCCCGAATCGCGCGACTTCGCAGACGGGAAGACAATGGACGTCATCAACCAATGGGCGAGCGACCACACAGAGGGGATGATTGATAAGATTCTCTCGCCCAACGAGTTCAACCCGACCGCCGTGAGCTACCTGCTCAACGCCATCTACTTCAAGGGTGGATGGACACAGGAGTTCGACCCCTCGAAGACGCGCACAGAGGCGTTCAAGAACGGCGAGAACGTTCAGATGATGCACCAGATGAACAAATTCATCTACACCGAGAACGACCTCTTCCAAGCCATCCGTCTGCCCTACGGCAACGGGGGATATCGCATGGACGTCTTACTGCCACGAGAGGATAAGTCGCTTGACGACCTGCTGCCACAGCTGAATGGCTCGGATTGGCTTTTCAATGGTAAGATGTGGGACGTGGATTTGAAATTGCCGCGCTTCGAGACCGATACAAACGTTGACCTGAAGCCCGTCATGTCGGCACTGGGCATGCCTTCAGCTTTCGACCCCTATGCGGCAGAGTTCCCCTATTTCTGCAACTACCCGATATTCATCGCATTGATGAAACAGGTGGCGAAGATAAAACTTGATGAGGAAGGAACCGAGGCGGCAGCCGTGACGATTATCGGTAGTGAAGCGACGTCCTTACCTAGGGAAGCCAAGTTCTATGCCAACCGCCCGTTCCTCTACATCATCAGCGAGCAGTCGACGGGTGCTATCTTCTTCATCGGCCAGTTCATGGGGGATGTGACGGCTGGAATCGCCCAACCATCATCCAACACCCAACAGCCATCACCCACCTACGACTTGCAAGGCCGTCGCATGGCGGAAGGCCAGCCCCTGCAGCGCGGCATCTACGTGAAGGACGGAAAGAAGTTTGTGGTGAAGTGAAATGAATAAGTAATTCGCCTATGAAAACGAAGATTTTATTCCTTTCCGCCCTGCTCCTTGCAATGCAGGGAGTCTGCGGATGCGGTGGCGATGATGACGATAAAACAACTTTTCAATCACGTTGGTCGGGATGTAAAAATGAATCTTATGACACGCGTAGCGGCAATCAGTTACCTTGGGACGAAGAGTGTGTCGAATACGAAGCCAAAGACGGAGGCCGGCTATACTTGAAGCATGTGAACGCACTTTTCAATTGTGCTACGGAGAATGTGGAGGTGAAAGTCTCCGTCAACGGTAACCACATCAATATCGTTGAAAACGCAATTGGAAATATGTCGGCCAACTGCATCTGCCCTAGCGATGTGGAATGTCTTTTGAGCGGTCTTTCAAAAGGGAAATACTCTATTTCTATCTATAGAAACATGATCAGCGATGCTCATTTGCAGTTCAGTTTCTCTATTGATTATGATGAATCACTTAAAGGAGATTTTAGAAAGTAACAAATACAAAAAGAATCAGTTTCAAAGACGTTGTATTAAGAAAAGCCACCAATGAAAGGGCTTTTGGCTATATATTGTTAGGAGGAATCATTGGACTTGCTGTTGATTCGGGGACAAATGCGGTAAGCAAACCTGCACAGGATGTGTTTTATGTGAAGACAATTCAAACGTTTTGTCTTCATATTCTCCTATGTTTTTATTAGTAAAACGCAGAATTGCAGAAATCTTGCATCACATGAAGCATTTTTTTCAAAAAAAACGTTATCTTTGCACCTCGAAACCCATTCTACAGGTTTAATCATCAGACGAACATGATAGTTTGTATTGCAGAGAAGCCCAGCGTGGCTCGCGACATCGCCCGAATCATCGGCGCCACCAGCTCGCGCGACGGATATATGGAGGGCAACGGCTATCAGGTGACTTGGACATTCGGCCACCTGTGTACGCTGAAAGAACCGCACGACTACACCGACCAATGGAAACGGTGGAGCCTGTCGGCATTGCCCATGATTCCGCCTCGCTTCGGCATCAAGCTGATTGAAGACGAGGGTATCAAGAAGCAGTTCGCCATCATCGAACGTCTGATGAAGCAGGCCGACGGCATCATCAACTGTGGTGATGCTGGGCAGGAGGGTGAACTGATTCAGCGATGGGTGATGCAGAAGGCGGGTGCGCAATGCCCTGTGCAACGGTTGTGGATTTCGTCGATGACCGACGACGCCATCCGTGAAGGCTTCCAAAAACTGAAGGACCAAAAGGAATACCAACCGCTCTATTTGGCTGGGTTGTCCCGAGCCATTGGCGACTGGATTCTGGGTATGAATGCCACTCGACTCTACACCCTGAAATACGGGCAGAACCGCCAAGTACTTTCCATCGGACGCGTGCAGACGCCCACGCTGGCGCTCATCGTGAACAGGCAAAAGGAAATCGACTCGTTCAAGCCTGAGCCTTATTGGGTGCTGGCAACGGTCTATCGCGACACCACGTTCACCGCCACCAAAGGGCGGTTCGACAGCAAGGAGGAGGGTGAGAAAGCCTTTGAGCAGATAGCGGGGAAACCCTTCACCGTGACCAACGTGGAGAAAAAGAAGGGAACCGAGGCCCCTCCACAACTCTACGACCTCACATCGCTTCAGGTGGATTGCAACAAGAAATTCTCCTATTCTGCCGAGATGACGTTGAACCTCATCCAAAGCCTTTACGAGAAAAAGCTGACCACCTATCCGCGTGTGGATACCCGATACCTCTCTGACGACATCTATCCGAAGTGTCCGGGCATCATGAACGGTCTTTTCCAGACGAAGTTCAGCGGTCAGGCACCGTATGCCGAGCTTGTGAAACCGTTGGGAGGGAAGGCGTTGAAGAAGACGAAGAAAGTGTTCGACACGTCGAAGGTGACCGACCACCACGCCATCATTCCCACAGGTGTTGTCCCAGGCGCTGGTCTCAGCGATGCAGAGCGCAACGTCTTCAACTTGGTAGCCCTGCGGTTCATAGCTGTGTTTTATCCCGATTGTAAGTTCTCAACGACCACGGTATTAGGCGAAGTGGCAGCCGACGATGGAGCCATTGAGTTCAAGGTGTCGGGAAAAGAGATTTTGGATGCTGGTTGGCGCGTGGTGTATAAGAAAGAGGAGAAGCCTGTCAACCAGGCACAAGACAGCGAGCAGAACGAGGAAAAGGCAGATGATCCTGAGCGTACACTTCCCACATTCGTCAAAGGCGAGAGTGGTCCGCACACGCCTACGCTGACGGAAAAATGGACAACTCCACCGAAATACTACACCGAAGCGACCTTGCTTCGTGCAATGGAAACGGCTGGAAAGTTTGTTGAGGACGAGGAATTGCGAGCCGCGTTGAAAGAAAACGGTATCGGACGGCCGTCGTCGAGGGCTGGCATCATCGAGACATTATTCAAACGTCATTATATCCGGAGGGAGCGCAAGAATCTTTTGGCCACACCTACGGGCATCGAACTCATCGACACCATCAAAGAAGAACTGCTGAAAAGCTGCGAACTGACGGGCATTTGGGAAAAGAAACTCCGCGACATCGAGCATCAGAAATATGATGCCGGGCAATTTGTGGAAGAGTTGAAACAGCAAATCACCCAAATTGTGAACGATGTGATGCGTGACAATTCGCCGCGACACATCACCATCACAACTGAAGAAGAAAAGAAAAAGTCACCCAAAACTTCACCCAAAAAGGGAAGCAAAAGCCAAGATGCGGCAGGCAGAAAGCAGAAAAAAGAAGGGAAACAAAAGAATGTCGATAGCGTACCTGCCGTTGGTTCGCCTTGCCCGCTTTGTGGCCAAGGCACCGTCATCAAGGGAAAAACAGCCTACGGATGTTCGCGTTGGCGCGAAGGTTGTACGTGGCGTTTGCCTTTCCAATCACAATAAACACACACTTTTCTCGTTATTATACCAAATGAGAAATAAAACGACGATATTCCTGCGTGTTGTCGTCATGGTTGTTGTGGCCATGACGTATGTGGCGTGTGGCGTTGACAAGAACATGAAGCGAGGCGAGAAATTCTTCGCTATCGGTGAGTATTACGATGCCGCCAACGAATTCAAGCAGGCTTATCGCAAGACGCCGCCTAAGGAACGTGACGAGCGTGGACGGCGTGCGCTGAAGATGGCTGTCTGTTATGACCGCATCAACCAAACCACCGCTGCGCTTGCCGCCTACCGAAATGCCATCCGCTATAAGCAGGCATCGACAGAAGACCGGTTGGCTTTCGCCCGTCTGCTCTTGAAAAATGGCGAATACAAGACTGCCGTGGAGGAATTCAAGGCCGTTCTCGACTCTATGCCCGACAACATTCTGGCCAAGAATGGATTGAAGTCGGCTCAGCAGGCACCCGAATGGAAGAAGGAAGGCTCGCGCTATACGGTGAAGAAGATGGATTTCTTCAATTCGCGGCGAGCTGAATATTCGCCCATGCTGCAAGGCGATGAGTCGGACAAACTCTATTTCACGTCGACGCGCAATGATGCCCAAGGCGATGAGCTCAGCGGCATCACAGGCACAAAGGCTGCCGACATCTTTTTCTCAGAGAAAGACGACAAGGGGAAATGGAGTCGCCCAGAGCCTGTCAATGGAGGACTGAACACCGATTATGAAGAAGGTGCATGCTCGTTCAGTCCTGACGGACGGGAGATGTATCTCACGCAATGTGTCACCGACCCAAGTTATCCGCGCTATGCGCAAATCATGAAGTCCAACAGGTCGGATGCCGCATGGGGAAAAGCATCCGAAGTGAAAATCTCTAACGACACGCTCTCCTCTTATGCCCATCCCGCCATTTCGCCCGACGGCCAGTGGCTGTATTTCTGCTCCGACATGCCTGGTGGCAAGGGTGGGCTCGACATTTGGCGCGTCCGACTGATGGGAGGTGGGGCTTTCGGTGGTGTCGAGAACTTGGGCGACCCTATCAATACGCTTGGTGATGAGATGTTCCCCGCATTCCGTCCCAATGGTGACTTCTATTTCTCGAGCAATGGCCACGTGGGTATGGGCGGACTTGACATCTTCATCGCAAAGATTGACGAAAGGACAAAACGCTATAAGCTGGAACACCCGGGTTATCCCCTCAACTCGCAAGCCGATGACTTCGGCATGACGTTCGAAGGTCCTTACAATCGGGGCTTCTTCTGTTCAAACCGAGGTGACGGACGAGGATGGGACCACATCTATAGTTTCGAAAACCCAGAGATTGTGCAAACCATCAAGGGCTGGGTTTACGAAATCGACGGTTACGAACTGACTGCGGCACAAGTACATCTGGTGGGTGACGACGGAACGAATGAAAAACTCAGCGTCCGTTCCGACGGGTCTTTCACTTATGTCGCTACGCCAGGCGTGACCTATGTGTTGTTGGCCACTTGCCGAGGATTCTTGAATCATAAAGAGGAACTGAAAGTTGTGCAAGCCGAAGAGTCTGAGGAGTATACATTACAATTCCCTTTGGCTTCTATTACGGCACCTGTCTTGATTGACAATATCTTCTACGACTTCGACAAGGCAACTCTGCGGCCCGAGTCGGCCACAGCTTTGGACGAGCTCGTTGGCTTGCTTAACGAGAATCCCAACGTGACCATCGAACTCTCAGCCCATTGTGATTATAAAGGTTCGGCTGAATACAACAAACGGCTGTCGCAACGCCGTGCCGAGAGTGTGGTGAACTACTTGATTGAGCATGGCATTGCAGCCGACCGTCTCACGCCTAAAGGATACGGAAAAGAAAAACCAAAGACCATTAGGAAAAAAGCAGCTGCCAAATACAAGTGGTTGAAGGAAGGCGATGTGCTGACGGAAGAGTTTATCAAGAACCAAGACGAAAAGAATCAGGAAATCTGCAACCAGTTGAACCGCCGCACAGAGTTCATCGTGTTACGCACAACCTACGGCATGTTCGACGAACAAGGTAACCTTAAGAATCCGCCCAAACCCAAGCAGCATGTAGAAGAAACCATCGAAGATGATGGCTATGAATTGATTATTGACGATTGATTGCCAACGCTTCGCAATAACCGTCAATAGTCAATGGGCAATTGTCTATTCGCTCACGCCTCAGAGCGAACAACTTCGTAGAAAGCGAGCGAACTCAGAATCATCAGCGAAACCCAGATGATGGCGGGCGACACCGTGAATATCTCCATTGATGAAAGTGCTCCTACCAGATTGCCGTAAGCATTCCCAGCCAACACGCAAAGTTGCTTCCACCCATTGCAAAGGAAGAAAGCGACGATGCCCACCAACCAGCAGGCTGCTGTCCAGATGCGATTCAGACGTACCGACCGCGTCGGCAGCTGATTCATCACCCGCTTAGAGAAACCGTCATCGGGTAACTCCACCCGATTCTCCTCGAAGAACATCATGACCAGTTCGTCGTCTGTTAGTTTCTTATTTTCCATCATAACCGTTCTTTTTTAAATAGTTTGCCAATTTCTGCTTACCACGCGACAGATGGCTCTTCACCGTGCCTTCTGCCATTCCCGTGATTTCACTTATCTTGTCTATGGGTTGCCCTTCCATCAGCTGTAGCGTGATGCAGGAACGCTCCGCAGGCGACAGGATGTCGAGAGCATCATAGATATCCATTTTCAGATTGCTATCCACCAATGCACAACTGCGCCTTGCCACTGTGGGCTGTTCGATGTCTTCCGTCAGTTTTTTGCTCCGTGCGTGGTCGTATAATACATTGTAGGCTATTCGATAAAGCCAAGTTGAGAAACTCGAAAGGCCCCTGAATTGTGTGATGTTCGTATAGGCCTTGATAAATGTGTCTTGTGCCAGGTCGTCGCTCAACTGCGTGTCTCCTAATGTCTGGTTCAGGAAGAACCTGCGTATAGGTGACTGGTATTTCACAACTAAGCGGTCGAAAGCCCGCTTGTTGTGAAACACAGCCACCTGCGTTACCAGAGAGAGATCGTCTATTTGAGCCACGAGTGTATCAGAGTAATGGGTCTATGTTGTCGTTTCTGTCCCTATTTTTGTTTGCTGACGTGCGGGCAATCACCATTTGTCCGATTCCGTAGCAGAGTACGAGTGCGCCCAAGCCCGACAGCATGGTTGATTTCCATATCCAGAACATGATGAACATACCAGCTCCGATGGCTACATTCCGAATGCCCCGACTCCACAGATAGTCATCAGTTTGCTTGTCAATAGGCTTCAACTCCTCGGGAATCGGCTGTCCCGTCTCCATCGCCTTCTCAGCCAGCGTGATTCTGTCGTTGTGTCTGTTGATGATGAGGCGAAGAATCAGGGCCAGGATGATGAATGGGCTCAATGCTATAATCAGAAGAATCAGCAACATCAAGCATACGATGAGGATTCCACCCACAGAGCCGGTCAGTGGCCCCAGCCAAGAGAATGGACCGTCGTCGTCCCATGGGGTGTTTGAGCGGGTGATGGTTGTAGTTGTTGTCGTTGTGGCTTCATCCTCTTCTTCATCAATGCTGGTCGTGTCAGAATAGGCTACAAGCTCGTCTTGTGCGGTAGTGTCCTTCTGCTGGACAGCTTCAGTCTTTTGGTGATGGCGATGTTTAGGAGCTGCTAAACTCGCGCTTGCACTCAGCGAAAGCATCAGTGCGATAGCTATTAATTTCTGTTTCATATCTTTCTGTTTTTTTGTTACTGACATCGGTTTGACGCATCGAATAACGATTTAGTTGCAAAGAAACAAAAAAAAATCCACTTTTCTTATTATGCCCACCACATTTTCCAAATAAATCAGTAACTTTGCAATCAACATATGACACTACCAGAGGAATTCCAAGCATACACTCGTGAGATGATGGGGCCGCAACGCTATGCCACCTTCGTCGAGGCGCTGCAGCAAGAACCGATGACCAGCATACGGTTGAATCCCGCAATAGCGCAGCCTTTGCTACAGCAGCCTGTGCCTTGGTGTCGGCATGGCTATTATCTCGACAGTCGTCCCAACTTCACCTTCGACCCGCTGTTTCATGCAGGACTCTACTATGTGCAAGAGCCGTCCTCCATGTTTCTCGACCTCGTTCTGCAGCAGCACCTCTTTTCTCTTCTCCCCAATGAGGGAGGGGCGGGAGCTGGCTTGTCGTTCCTCGATCTTTGTGCCGCGCCCGGTGGCAAGTCCACGCTCATTCATAGTGCTCTTCCCGAAGGCAGTCTGCTTGTCTGCAATGAGCCTAACCGTCAGCGTGTACAGGTCCTTTCTGAGAACATGCAGAAGTGGATGCTTCCCAGTGTCCAGTCTCAAGAGGCCGCCCGTTGCATGGTGACCAACAACCTGCCTGCCGACTTCCGGCGTGCACGCCTTACTTTCGACGCCATTCTTTGTGACGTGCCGTGCTCAGGCGAAGGTATGTTCCGCAAAGACCCTGCGACCATTGGCGAGTGGAGTGCCGCGAATGTGAAGAAATGCGCGATGCTGCAACGCGAGATAGTGAGTGATGCTTGGCAATGTCTCGTGCCAGGCGGATTGTTCATCTACAGCACATGCACTCTCAACACGCATGAAAACGAGGAGAACATTCAATGGATGATTGACGAACTCCATGCTGAGCCACTCTCCGTTGACATCCAGCCCTCGTGGAACATCACAGGTTCGCTTCTCCCCACGCTCTCGGCTCCCGTCTATCGCTTCACCCCCGGATTCACGCAAGGCGAAGGACTCTTTATGGCAGTGATGAGGAAAAGAGGAGAGAAGAGGGGAGGGCGCACACCTATTATAGAACGGGAAAAGGAATGCAAGAAACTGGAGAAATCTCTCTCCTCTGTTTTCCTTCAAGAGATACGCGAGGCGTTGCAGGCGAATGCCCCAATCGTTGACGTCTCTTACCAGCAGGCCATTGCGTACCTGCGACGCGAAGCCATCACGCTTCCGCCCGACACACCGCGAGGCATCGTTATCGTTGCCTTCCAAGGTCACCCGCTCGGTATTGCCAAGAATGTTGGCAACCGCGCCAACAATCTCTATCCCAAGTCATGGAGAATCCTTTCAACCCATGTTCCCAATCAACAACCAACAATAATAATATATAGTAAATAATACAGCCCTCTCTGTTAATTGTTAATTGTCAATTGTAAATTGTTATGAAGCAATATCTTGATATCCTCAGCCGCATCCTTAACGAAGGCGTCAAAAAAGACGACCGCACCGGTACCGGCACCATCAGCATCTTTGGAACCCAGTCGCGCTACAACCTCGACGATGGTTTCCCACTACTCACCACCAAGAAACTTCACCTCAAGTCCATCATCTACGAGCTGTTGTGGTTCCTTCGTGGCGACACCAACGTCCGTTGGTTGCAGGAGCATGGCGTCTCCATTTGGAACGAGTGGGCCGACGAGAATGGCGAGCTTGGACCCGTCTACGGACACCAATGGCGTGCATGGCCCGACCAACAAGGCCGTCCCATCGACCAAATCAGCCAAGTGGTGGAGCAACTGAAAAACAATCCTGACTCGCGACGCATGATTGTCTCGGCGTGGAATGTGGCCGAGGTGAACCGCATGGCACTACCTCCTTGCCACACCATCTTCCAGTTCTACGTCGCTAACGGCCGCCTCTCGCTGCAACTCTATCAGCGCAGCGCCGACACCTTCCTTGGCGTGCCGTTCAACATTGCCAGCTATGCCCTGCTGCTGCAGATGATGGCGCAGGTCACAGGACTGAAGGCGGGCGACTTCATTCACACCACGGGCGACACGCACCTCTACCTCAACCATCTCGAACAGGCACGTCTGCAACTCACCCGCACGCCACGTCCGTTGCCGCATATGCTGATTAATCCCGACGTGAAGTCCATCTTCGACTTCAAATACGAAGATTTCCAACTCACCGACTACGACCCCTGGCCACACATCAAGGCCGACGTCAGCGTCTGAAGTGAAGGGCGTAAAAGGCCTAATTGGGAGTGAAAGAGTTTAAAAGGTCGTTTCTTTTAATCCCACTTCGGTGTTTGATTTTCCCCTTGCTTTAACCGAAGCTTGGGCTTTTCCCACACTTGCCAGCCATCAATCTCCTTGAACATACGCGAGAGGGCAGGGCGGTAAGTGTCGGGGAAAACCATCGTATAGACAAACCACAGTTTGCGATGGGCCACGAATTTCGAATAATAGCTGTAACCGCTGATAGGTCTTCCCTCCTCGTATTGCGGTCCTGAGAGGGTGAAACTGTTGTTGCCGAGCCGTCGGTCGGTGGCATGTAGCGCCTCGCCCAGCGAGTCCATCCCTTCTTTGAGCGACATGCCATTATTGCGTATCGCATAGCCTTCAATCACCACCGTCGCACCCTCTTCGTAGTGAACGAAACGAGCGCGGTTCTCATCGTTCGCTTCTGAGTCTTCAATTCTGCCGTCGCTGAAGAACGACGGATAGCGAATGGTGTAGCCAAAGTCTTCATCCTTGTATTCGTACATGTCGGCAAGCGTCAGCCGATGTGCAAACCGTTCTTGGGCAGTCCTGTTGTTGCTGCACCAGCGAACCCAGCTCACACATGCACACGCCACGATGGCAGCGATGAAGATGAATATGGTTTTCCGCATGCTAATTCATCAATAGCAGGTCGTATCGAATCTTGTCGTCAGCGACAGGGCGTCCCGTTGGCTCAGCCTGTTGACGCGGGCTGTTCATTGCCTTGACATCGGCAGCCTGTCTTTTCTGCGCTACAGCCATAGCACGTGGTCTCTCGTCTTCGTGGCGTGACGCCGCCTGAGGCTGCTGGGGGAAAGAGTCGCTGCTGGCAGGTTGCTCCTTCACCTTGATGTAAACCGTATCGGTGAGCGCTGTTAATGGTGCATCGGGCTGTGCTCCCGCGTTCACCCACAGGCCGAACACGAAGCCGATGACGGCAGCGGCAGGCACGGCCCCGAGCCACGCGGGAACGTGGAAGCGGCGGTGGTGATGCCACGGTGCCACGTGCAACTGCCGATTGTCCTCGTCGCGCAAGTCTTGTGCAGCGCTGACGATGTCTTGTTCAGTGATTTTCATATTGCTTCAGTTTTGTTTTTATCAATGTCATGGCTTTATGCAGGCGCGACTTCACCGTGCCTTCGGGCAACTGCACGATTTGTGCCACTTGTGGGACGGTGAGTTCTTCCTCGTAGTGTAGGGAGAAGAGTGTGGCCAACGGCTCGGGTAGAGAGCGGAGTGCGTCGCGCAAAGCATCGCGGAAGAGCGCCGAGTCGAGTTCCACCTCGAGGTTGCAGTTTTCGTCAACCAAGCTGGGGGACGGTTGCGTGTCGCCGGTGTCGGGTTTCTTGTTGTGGTTTTTCAGCAAGTTATAGGCTATGGTGAACAGCCAGGCGCGCACGTCTTTTCCCTCGCGATACCTCTCGCGCGCCGCATAGAGCCGTAGGAAAGCGTCGTGTGTGAAGTCGGCTGCAAGGTCGGCATCGCCCGAGAGCCTACGCGTGAAGAAACCCTGCAACCGTCGGGCGTGGCGGTTGTAGAGTTCTTCGAAGGCGTGGTCGTTGCCTCGTGCGGCCCGCTTCATCAGTTGTTCGTCAGTCTGTGCCGACAGTCTTAGTGCAATGAGCATCGTTCACTTTCCAAGCAACACGTTCATGTATTCCTGTTTCTTCTCTTCGCTCAGCGACGTGTTCGTCACACCGCACACCAACCTCTTCATCAGCCATTCGTAGCGCTGCCGGTCGTGCTGGGCATAGTAGGGCAGCAGGTCGGCCAACAGCACGGCATAGTTGGCAGAGAGACGCTGGCCAGCCGTCCATTCAGGGCGGAACGATACGAGCAGATACTCCATCTGGTAGCGCTCCTCCACGTTGCGGCGCT
>ODAI010807246.1_pt1 | contig 13213 bp, 15 predicted proteins | sample 1539321 | NCBI WGS metagenome assembly ODAI01 (sample SAMN02144231, study PRJEB22623) | gut metagenome | biome: sheep rumen | host: Ovis aries | place: New Zealand | reverse complement strand
CTAGTAATAGAAATGTCATCACATCAATTAGAATTTGTGCATCAAAGTCCACATATAGGAGTAATACTTAACCTATATCAAGACCACTTAGATCACACAGGAACACTAGAAAAATATCATAACGATAAAATGCATATGTTCAAATACCAAAATAGAAATGATATAGGAATATATGATGGACAAAACGAATACCTAATAAACCTAATAAATAAAAATAATTATGAATCAAAACTATATAACTTTAAAGTAAATGAAAAAGCAGATATATATATTGAAAACAATAAAATATACTACAACAATGAAATGATATATGATGGAAATCAAAAAAGAAATCTAATAGGAAGCCATAACCTAAAAAATATAATGGTAACACTTTTAATAACAAAACTACTAAACCTTGATTTAGAAAAAGCTACAAAAACAATAAATAAATTTAATCCACTAGAACATAGACTAGAACAAGTCGGAACATATAACAATATAACATACTTCAATGACACAATCGCAACAATACCAGAAGCGACAATAAATGGAATAAATGGTCTAGGAAATGTAGACACACTTATATTTGGAGGAATGGATAGAAACATAGACTATAATAACTTTATAGAATTCCTAAAAAGCTCAAACATATCAAATCTAATAGGTCTACCAGAAACAGGACATAAAATATGTAATATTTTAAAGAATAATACAACCAAAAACATATATATAGTAGAAACAATAGATGAAGCAGTAAATATTGCAGATAAAGTTACAAAGAAAAATCATATTTGCCTACTATCCCCTGCTGCATCAAGCTATAACAAATTCAAAAACTTTGAAGAAAAAGGAAACTATTACAAAAATGTAATAAAAAACAAATACAAAAGTTAGAACAATCTAACTTTTTTTTTAAAAGAAGGTATTAAAACTACTTTTATCGTATGATATTTATAGAACCATAGAAAAGAGGAAAATAATGAATAAAGATTTTAAAAAACTATCAAACGATAAAATGAGTAAACTAATACTATCAAATAAAAAATATATGAATTGGTTTCTAGAAAAATTTCTAAATAGAAAAATAATAAACTTTAAACTAATTAATAAAATAGATGGAAAAGAAATAAATGAAAAAAACATAATAGAATTACTAAATAAAGAATTAGAAACAAATAATATACATGTTAAAAACAAAACCGTAGACATACTTGTAAAAACAAATAACGAAATAATAGACATAGAAATAAACAATACATTCGATAAAAATATACGAAAAAGAAACTTTGCATATATTACAAACATATACTCAAATTCACTTAAACATGGACAAACTTATAAAATACAACCAAAATGTACGCAAATAAACATCTGTAATAATATAGAATACAACTACGATAACTACTACATAATAGGAAAAAAATACAAAAACAAATTTGTAGATGACATTAATTTTTTAGTATATGATATTGCAAAGTATAAAAAAATATTATATACTAATAACAACAAGTTAATTAATAAATATGCTCATATTATAATATTTGACTGTAATGAAGAAGAACTAGAACTACTTGGAAAATATAATAAAATGGCAAAGGAGATAGGAAAAATGATAAAAGAATACAATGAAGAAAATATATATAGCTTTTTAACAGATGCAGAATCATACGAAAAACTATATCAAGCACAATTAGAAACAGCAAAAGAAAATGGATTAAGACAAGGATTAGAACAAGGATTAGAACAAGGATTAGAACAAGGATTAGAACAAGGGTTAGAGCAAGGGTTAGAACAAGGTATAAAAATTACAAAAGCAGAAACAGCAATATCACTTCTAAAAGAAAACATTTCACTAGATATAATATCAAAAGCAACAGGATACTCAAAAGAATATCTACAAACAATTAAACTATAAAACATAAAAAGTTTTTTTTACACTAATTCTACAAAATTCTCAAAAAAAAAATTATATAATCACAACAGGTGATAATATGAACATAGTAAAAAATATAAAATATCTAAACAAATTAAAAAAAGAAACAAACGACATCAAATTTATAACAAAAGTTAATAAAATTAAAAACAAAATAGAAATATATAGTGATGAAGAAAATAAAAAATACGAAGAAAAAATAAACAAACACTACCAAATAATAAAAAAAATGTTCTTCTATAAAAAAAGCAATAACATAAGATATCTACAAACAAAAAAAATGGCATATGACTACCATCTTTATCTATTAGAAAAATATTATAATGAAATACAAAAAACAAAACATCTAGAGAAACTTAGTAATTAAAACATCTCTACATTTATTTTCAAGTTCATCGTCAATTGGTTCTAATTGAACCTTTTTTTCGTTTTTCTGCAAACCTACCCTTATAATATAATCAGCCAAAACAGGATTCTTAGATAATAATGGTCCATGTAGATAGGTACCTATTACATTTTCAACCATAAAACCCTCATACTCACTATGATTATTAGGGTTTTTATATAAAATCCTACCAAAAGAACTACCAACATCATATGTTACTCCACCATGATTTTCAAATCCAATAATCTTATAAGGCTTACCATCAATATCTGACTCAATAATAATATTACCAATGTTTCGATTACGCTTACCGGCACTGACAGTATAATAATCAAAAATACCCAATCCATCTATGACATTACCATCCGCATCTCGATAATACTTACCAAATAACTGAAAACCACCACAAATAAGTAAAACAAACACACCATCAGCAATAGCCTTAACTAAATCATCCTTATACTTTATTAAATCATCAGACAAAATAGACTGCTCACGATCAGCACCACCGCCCATAAAAATTAAATTATAATCACTAAAATTAGGCTTATCTTCTAAAATAGAATATGTATCAACAACACATTCAATTCCACGCTTATTAAGTCTATACTTTAAAACCTCAATATTACCAGAATCACCATACAAATCAAGCAAATCAGGATATAAATACAAAATCTTATAAACCATCTTCATCACCCTTATAATTTAAAACAGAATTTCTTGTATCATTTACAGCTGTATAATTAAAAATTACATACTTTTTTACATCAGTTTTATATAAATTTCTTACTGCCTCATTAATATCTATATAGCATTCAATTTTCTTATAATCATAACCGCTATTCTTAATTCTAACAGCCATATCATATGCACGAGTACCACTAGTAATTATTCTATCAACATTATTTAAAATACTAAAATTAATATCCCAAATCCATGAAACATCCCTACCATCTGCAATATTATCATTTAAAACAAATAACATTTCCTTATGATCATCGTCCTGATTCATATAACTTATAGTAACATTCGCACCAGTTGGATTCTTAACTAAATTAAGAACACTAGAAACACCATTAACTAAAACACTCTCTAACCTTCCATTATTAAGAACAAATTTAGAAATACTATCATACATAACATCTAAACTAATATTATATAAAGAACAAAGCGTAAAACAAGCCCCTACATTATACATACTATAAATAGTATTATACTTAGACTTAAATTTCCTATTATTATAAATAAATGTACCATTACTAACATCAGCAGAAGAAATTAAAGTATTAATAGAAAAATCACCAAAATCACAATTAGGACAATGAAACCTTCCAACATGAGAATATTGATAATACTCATAATCTAATCTAGAAGAACAAAAAGGACAAAACTTACCCTCACCTCTATCACGCATAGAAAGAGTTGCTCCACTATACTTTTCTACACTATAATAAAAAACATTATCTCTCCTATATCCGAGTCTAGCAACATTAGGATCATCAGCATTCAAAATCAAATTACCATTATACACATCAATAAACTTTTCAATTTTCTGAATTAAAGTCTCAACTTCACCAGTTCTATCTAGCTGATCACGAAAAAAATTAAGAACAACAAAACTATCAAGCTTTAAATCGCAAAAAACAATAGGAACATAATGTTCATCAACCTCTAAAACCAAATAATCACAATTAACATTACCACTAAAATCACAATTCTTAACCAATAAAGAAGCAATCCCAGTATTAATATTATTACCTTCCCTATTACTAATAACAACACTACCACTATTCTCTAAAATTGAACTAATCATATTAGTTGTAGAAGTCTTGCCATTAGTACCAGTAACACCTATAACAATACCTTTAATTTTAAAATACTTCAAAATATTTTTATTAAGTTTTAAAGCAATATTACCAGGCAAAGTTCCACCATTTCTCCCAAGCAACTTCATAACCCTATAAAAAAACTTACAAATTAAAATAGTAAATTTATAATACATATTTACACCAACCCTATATAATATATCTACAAATTATTATAACACATTAAAAAAAAATCAAAACAAAAATAGACATTTTTTTTTATTTAATTATATTTCATCTATAACATATTATAATCTATAACATAATAATTATTATAAAAGAAAAAAGAATTTTATCCATAATAACGTTCCAAATAAAATTCTCCATCCTTATTTATTACTTTAATTAAATCATTTTCACGAGCTTTATTAGTAACACGACCATAAGTAAAAATATTTTTTTCATTCAAAACACTTAAAGGCAAATAAATAAAATCATTAACACTTATATCAACACCAATAAACTCAATATTTTTTTCATACCTATTACCATTATAATCAGATAAACTTAAAACATAACCATCAACATTATCAACTTTTAATCTTACCATATATTCCTCCAAATCACTTTTTAAATCCAGAAACATCTAATAAATCAATAGAATTAAATCCATAAGTATAATTATTAGGAACATTTATAACACCATATGGCTTTTGAGTATACTTTCTACTCACTAAAAACGAACTACCAATCACATTAACTTTAGGCAAATTTATATCAGAAATAGACTCATTAAAAGGTAAACAGGTATCACCAATTTCTAAAACATTAGCCAAATCTAAATACTTAAGAAAATTATCATGAAGCAAAAACTGATTACCAATTCTTCTCAAACTATCATTACTATAACCAACAAGCCTAAATTGACTATCAATTTCAATAAAAGCATTATCTAACTTGATAACCTTATTACCACAATCATTTATATTAATATCAACAGAATTTATATGACTTAACCCATCAACAAAAGAATCCTTTATCTTTTCATCATACAAAAAAACCTTTTTTTCCTTCAAATCAATAACAAAATAATCAAATATAATAAACCTTGACTTATCAAAATAATCATTAATAACAACATCTTTATTAATAATAACATTATTCATACAATAATAAATATCATGTATTTCATAATTATACTTATAATATCTTCCATCATTAGCACGAACATACCCAGGAATCTCCAAAGAAAACTTATCATACGAATCAATATGAAAATCATATACCTTTTCAAAACTATCAGTAAGCCCGCCAATTATATTCTCCAAGTTATTAGAAAAAGTTGCATCAGGATTCTCCATTATTCTATCCAACGTATGATTATATCTATTTTTTATAGACAATGTATTTACACTACCACGCGAAAACTGAATACTAATAACACTAGTCCCATACAAATCTTGTCTATGAGGATCATTAAAATCAGATCTCTTTATCAAATCAACATCCTTCTTAACAGCAAAAAATACATAACACCTATTTAATCTACCACCGTCAAAAGTACACAATTCTTCACCAGGAGAATAATACTTCTTAAAAGACTGAATCTCATCCTCACTATGACACTCATATAAAATATAACCAACTTCATCCAACAATTCCTTTGGAGTCTTATCAGTAACAATCTTTTCAACTTCAATACCAACTAAACTATAAATATAATTTTTAAAATCATCCAACATTTTACAAACAAAAAGATCATCATATAAAAATTTATTATGATCAAAATTAGAATACAACGTATCATATAACAAACCAGGTGTTTCCAATATTGTAGGAAAAAGTTCCTTACATAAATGAGACATTTTTTCACCATAATATTTTTTAATTAATCTTAAATCATCAACACGTTCCTCCAATAAAATCAACTCCTACTCTATTAAAAGTATAACAAAAATAAAAAGAAAAAAAAAGATAAAACAATTTTTTCATTATCTTTTTTTACTTGATAAACTCCTTACCACCCATGTAAGGTCTTAAAACTTCTGGAATTTTAACGCTTCCATCTGCCTGTAAATTATTTTCCAAAAGAGCAATTAACATACGTGGTGGAGCAATTACCGTATTATTTAATGTATGAGCAAAAATTTTATTACCTTCATTATCTTTATATCTAATTCCTAACCCTCTAGCTTGCGCATCAGTTAAATTTGAACAAGATCCGACTTCAAAATATTTTTTTTGTCTTGGACTCCAAGCTTCAACATCACAAGAACGATATTTCAAATCAGCTAAATCACCAGAACAACATACCAATTTTCTTACAGGAATATCTAATGTTTTAAACAACTCAACAGTATAATTTAACATTTTATTATACCATTCATCACTTTCTTCAGGTTTACAAATAACAATCATTTCCTGCTTTTCAAATTGATGAATACGATATATTCCCCTCTCTTCAATACCATGAGCTCCTACCTCTTTTCTAAAACAAGGAGAATAAGACGTCATCGTAATTGGAAGATCTTCTTCTTTTAATATTTGATCTTTAAATTTAGATATCATAGAATGTTCAGATGTACCAATTAAGTATAAATCCTCACCTTCTATTTTATACATCATAGCTTCCTTTTCTTCAAAAGACATAACACCATTAACTGTAGAACCATTAATCATATATGGTGGAATACAATAAGTAAAACCTTTATCAATCATAAAATCTCTAGCATATGATAAACATGCAGAATGTAACCTAGCTATATCTCCCATTAGATAATAAAAACCAGTACCAGCAACCCTTCCAGCAGCTTCCTTATCAATACCATTAAACATTGCCATTATATCGGCATGATATGGAATTTCATAATCAGGTACAACAGGTTCCCCGATATGTTCTATATCAACATTTTTAGAATCATCCTCTCCAATAGGTACATCATCTGCAATTATATTAGGAATAACCCAAATACGTTTTTTTACCTCTTCTTCATATTCTGTTTCAGCTTTTTCCAACTTAGCTATTTCATCAGCAAATTCTGCAATCTTCATTTTTACATTTTCTGCTTCATCCTTCTTTCCTTCGCGCATTAAAATTCCTATTTCTGAACTTAACTTATTTTTTTCTGCCTTTAAGCCATCACATTTAGTTTTCGCATCCCTAAATTTTATATCAAAATCATATATTTCATCAACAAGAACTAATTTCTTATCCTGAAACTTCTTTTTAATATTTTCCTTAACTAAATCCTTATTCTCACGAATCAACTTAATATCTATCATAATATACCTCCCAAATTTCAAAAAAAGACCATTATAGGAGCGATTAACGCGGTACCATCCTACAACAGTCTTAATTAAGATAACGGCCATGCCGGAAATTATTAATTTCTCTCCAGAGTAGATTCATAAATATATATTATTAGTTTTCACCAACCACTAACTCTCTAAAAAATAAAATACTTACTACTAATCTCCTTCATCAATTTACAAAAATATTTTAACACTCAAAAACATAAGTGTCAATATTATTTTGAAAAAATTATTTCTGCAATATCACCTGATTTAACCAAATGAGCATTCGCATCATCAGTATCAATATGCATCTCAAAAGCATAATTAGGACTAATCTTTAATTGAACATTATAAAGAATACCACCCTTTAAACCAGGTAACCTAACATCGACAGATTTTAAACCATCAAGACCAAATTCGTGAACCTCATTAGGAGTAATATGAATATGACGAGTAGCAATTATACAACCCTTATCCAAATCAACACTACCATTAGGCCCAATAATTGTTATACCTGCACTACCTTCCAAATCACCAGAATCTCTAACAGGTGGATTAATACCCAACTTAAACGCATCTGTTTTTGAAACCTCAACTTGAGTATAACTACGAAGAGGTCCCAAAACTCTAACATTCTCAATACAACTCTTATCAGTCTTAATAGTAACAACACTATCAGAAGCAAACTCACCAGGTTGAACAAGTTCCTTCTTAACACCTAAAGAAAAATTCTCACCAAATAAAATTTTTAAATCATTCTCACATAAATGAACATGTCTATTAGAAACACCAATTTTTACATCCATAAATAATACCTCCTAAACAATATTAACACATTAAAAAAAAAAATTCAATCATAGAACTAAACCAAAATAATATACTTAAATGAGAGGATGATTAAATGAATAACACATACTTCAATAAAGATATATTTCCACAAAACCAATATAATCAAGAAATACAACAACAAATGATAAAACAAAACTATACCACAAATATACAAGAGCAACCATATATAGAAAACATACTAAAATTTAATAAAGGAAAAAAAATTAAAATATATACATCATTTCCTAACAAAGAAGATATGAAAGAATTCAAAGGAATACTTGAAAACTCAGGAAAAGACTACATAACAATAAGTGACCCTCAAACAGGAAATTGGAATCTTATACCCATAATATTCATGAACTACATAACATTCGACGAAAACATAAATTATAGTACAGATTTTTTTTCAAACAATTGATTTAAATAAATAAATTTGCTATAATTATAATAGGTGGTAATATGAATATAGTAATGTACACATTAATCGTATTTATAGTAATATGCATAATACTAATTTGGATAATAAACACATATAACAAATATCAATCATACATAATAAGAATGAATGAAGCTGAAGCAGAAATAGACACAATACTAAGAAAAAGATTCGACCTATTAAATAAATCAATAGGAATAATAGAAGAAAATACAAAAGAAAAAAGCGTCCTAGAAATAATTAATAAATTAAGATCAAAAAAACTATCTAACTTTGACTTAGATAGACAACTATACGACGCAATAAATGAATACACAAGATATAAAGAAAAATACGATGAACTAAAAAACAATACAGATTTCTTAAAAATTGACATTGGACTAAACGAAACAGAAGCAGAAATAGTAGCACTAAGAAAATACTACAATGACATAATTACAGACTACAATAAACTAGCAAAAACATTTCCATCTAATATAGTCGGAATAATATGTAAATACAAAAAGAAAACATACTTTGATGGAAAAAATATGGATGATGAAATCACTAATGATTTTAAACTTTAATCATAGTGATTTTTTCTTGCGCTTAACATCATCATTAAAATAAACATTATCATATGCAATACTAATAAAATAATAAACATACTTGCTATCAACAATAGAAGTACCTAAAATAGAGTTTAAATGATTGATACTAAAATCACAAATACTCATCTCAAAAGAAGAATTTAAAATAATTAATTTATCACCATCAACATAAGGAACAACCCCATTATTATTTAGAATAAACAATAATTCATTTTTTTCAACTTGCTCAATATAATTCAAATTAAACATACACTCACTTCCAAAAACAATTATAAACAAAAACAAAAAAATAAACAATACTTGAAAAAAACACCATTTTATCATATAATGATATAGAGGTGTTAAAATGAATAATATAATGATTAAAAAAGATAAATCTTCAATAGTTTCTTCAATACTTTTTCTAATACTTGGAATATTTCTATTTATTAATCCAACAGAAATGATAAAATTTATTACATACATAATAGGAGTAATCTTTGTAGTTTACGGAAGCATAAAACTATATAATTACTACAAATTTAAAGAAACAATATCAAACATACAACTAACACTAGGAATTACATGTATAGTACTTGGTATAATAATAATGTTTTGTAACGGAGTAATAGAATTTACAATACGACTAGTAATGGGCGGATTTATACTAGCAAATGGAATAAACAAACTAATTGTAGCACTTAACAGTAAAGAATATAACAGCAAATGGACAGGCTTACTAATAATATCAATAATATTAATAATTGGTGGATTATACATGATATTAAAATCAAACATAGTCCTATCAACAGTAGGTCTAGTACTAATAATATATTCATCAATAGACATAATAAGTTACATACTATATCCAAAAAATAAAGAAATAATAAAATAGTGAATCAATCACTATTTTTTTTCTTAACAATATATATAATAATTAAACCTAAACAAAAAGCACTACCATAAATTAAATAATGATAATTAAACGAAGAAGAATCAGTTTTCTCATTAACATTATCATCATCAATTTTAATAATGTATTCACCATCCCTAGAATACATATAATTTTCACGAGCATACTTTGCAATATATTCAGGATCTTTCAACTTCTGAATATCACTAGTAAGAGTCTCTTCATTATCCTTCAAAACAGAAAGCTCATTTTCTAAATCAGACTTAGTTTTCTCCAAAACCATAATTCTATATGAGTAGTAACACAAATTAAAAATAAAATATCCAATAACAAACAAAGATAGAGTACCAAAAATTGCTAATCTACGCTTTGATTTTTTACTTTTTCTTCTTGCCATATACTCACCTACTTTACTAAATAAAGTATATCATTTTTTTAACCTTTTTTCAACTATACCAAATACTAAATTTTCAACAATAAAACCAAAAATAATAGATAATAACTCAATATAATGAAAAACGCCAAAATTAATATACCTTAAAATAATAAAATAAAATAAAGTCATGACTAAAACCAACATAAAAGATAAAACAAAACTAAAAATACCTTTGCCAACAATATACTTATAATTTAACCCTACAACAAAAGAGAACACTACACCAAAAAAAATAGAAAATAAAATAGTTTTAATTTGAACAATTATGCTCATTTAAATAATTTACTAAAAACTCCATCTTCCTTTTTCTTACCACTATCCATATAATTCAAACTATTAAATTTTCCTTTAATAACAACATTACCTTGAAAAGTATCAAGTTTAACAATTTCTAATTCCTCACCCTTTATAACCAAATAACCCATTACAGTATCCATTAAAAACTCCTCATTATCAAAACTATCAATTTTCTTAACACCACTAATACTAATATTTTTTCTCTCATTAATAGAAATACTATGACTACTAGATATAATTTCCTTGTCCATAAAATCCTCCTAAAAATATATATGAAAAAATCAGGAAAAAAATTCCTGATTAATTCTTTATAAAGAACTCATCATACCAAACTAAGAAACAATAAACAGCCCATACTTTTTTATAATTATCTCTTTTTCTATTTCTATGATCATCAAGTAACTTCATAATTTTCTTATTATTAAATAACTCTAAACTAATAGGAGAATTAAACTTATCCTTAATCATATTATAAACAGCATCTTCCCTTACCCACTCTCTTAAAGGAACAGGGAAACCTAATTTTTCTTTTTTATAAGCATCAGTTGGAATATCTCTTTTAGCAGCCTCTCTTAAAGCAACCTTAGTATTTTCCTTAGTAATCTTATGGTCATAAGAAATAGTACGAGCTAACTTAAATACCTCAATATCAGTAAAAGGAACACGACCTTCTATTGAATTAGCCATAGTCATTTTATCAGCTTTTTGTAAAATATCCTTAACTAACCAAAACTTAATATCAATAGCCTGCATTTTAGTAACATTACCTTGTCCACTTTGTTCCTTATAATAAGGAGCACAAATTTCCTTATTACTTGGATAATCTGCTTTAAAATTAACAATCTTATGAGCTTCCTTCTCTAAGAAAACTTTATTAACACTAATATAATCTTCCTCCAAAGTTCTACCACTTCTAACTAAGAAATTAATACCCCTTACCTCAGGTAACAAACTACAAACCTTAGAAACACCTCTTCTAAACCAGAAAGGTAATTTATTATAAAATTTAGCATCTATATATCTTCTATAATATCCATATCCACCAAAGAACTCATCCGCACCTTCACCAGACAATACAACTTTTACATCTTTACTAGCTAACTCTGCAACAAAATATAAAGCAATTGCAGCAGGATCCGCAACAGGCTCATCAAAATGATACATTAACTTAGGAATAATATTAATATACTCTTCCTTAGTAATAGCCTTACTAATATTCTCAATACCCAACTTACTAGCTAAATCCTTCGCATACTTAGTTTCATCATATCTTGGATCATCAGAACCTACAGTATAAGTTTTATTAGGTTTAGCTAATGATACAATATAAGAAGAATCAATACCACTACTTAAGAAAGATCCAACCTCAACATCACTAATCATATGATGACGAACACTTTCCTTCATGGTTTCACTAATATCATCAACCAACTTATCATAATCATCTGATTTTTCATCAAAAGTCAAATTAAAATACTTATTTAAATCTAACTTACCATCCTTATACTTAAAATAATAACCAGGTTCTAACTTATAAACATTCTTAAAAAAAGTATCATTTAAAGGAGAATAATTAAAACTTAAATATGCAGGAATAATATCACGATTTAATTCCTTAACAAAATCTTCATTATCCAAAAAAGCCTTAATTTCAGAAGCAAACATAAATTTATCATCAGTATAATAATAGTAAAAAGGTTTAATACCAAAGTGATCCCTTGCTCCAAACAACTCTTTATTATTCTTATCCCAAATAACAAAAGCAAACATTCCTCTTAACTTATCTAAAATACCTTCACCATATTCCTCATAGCCATGAAGAATTACTTCTGTATCAGTACTTGTTGAAAACTCATGCCCACACTTAATTAAATCTTCCTTTAATTCCTTGTAATTGTAAATTTCACCATTGAATATAATAATTAAATTTCCATCTTCATTATAAATTGGTTGGCTACCCCCCTCTAAGTCAATAATAGATAATCTTCTATGACCTAAAGCAATATCTTCATCAATATATTTACCTTCACCATCAGGACCTCTATGAATAATCCTCTTTAACATCAAATCAAGATTTTTTTCTTTTTTATCTTTTTCCCATTTGTTTACAAATCCACATATTCCACACATATTATGCCTACTTTCTAACAACATTAATTATACTATAATAATAAATCTTTGTAAATTAATAGATTAAAAATAACTAAAAACCAAGGAATTTTTAAAAATAAAACGTATGATTATTATAGGAGGAAAAAACATGGAAATTGATAGAAAAATAATAGAAAAAATCAAAAATAATACAAAATACAAAAATGAATTACTAAATAAT
>ODAI014265038.1_pt1 | contig 13215 bp, 9 predicted proteins | sample 1539321 | NCBI WGS metagenome assembly ODAI01 (sample SAMN02144231, study PRJEB22623) | gut metagenome | biome: sheep rumen | host: Ovis aries | place: New Zealand | reverse complement strand
TAGAAGTCCATGATGTCGCCTTCCTTCTGCATGTTGTCGTTCCACTTGAACTCGAGGTCGACCTTTCCGCCGACGCCAAGCACCGAACGGGGGATGCGGACCACAAGGCGGTTGCCCTTGGCGAAGAACTTCACCTTCGCGGCATCCTCCCACATCCATATTCCCTGGACGTTCTTCTCAAGACGGGCCTTGCTCCCCTTCGGGGAAACCCGGTTCACCACGAAGTCGTAGCCGTTCCAGCCGGTGGCCTTGTCGCGGTCAACGTCGATGAAAAGCTGCATCCAGTGAGGGTCGGTCTTCGGCGAAAGAGCCTCCGCCGTCTCGACGTAGAAGTAGAGATACTTGCCGTCGCGGGCCACCTTGGCGCCGACGATGTCGTTGCGGCCGGTATTGTCGACGTAGTGCAGGTTCGCAGAGCCATCGGCATCACGATGGAAGGTATTCCCCTTGTATGCAGAGAAATACGGCGTTACGTCGTCCCAGTCGGAGAACTTGCGGAGCCTGACCGACTTGGGAGCCGACACCGGTTCCGGCGGAGTCATGCCCTTGAATTTCCGTACCTGGTCCACCAGCTGCAGGTAGTAGACGTCGCCCTTGTCGCCCCAGCCGGCGTTAGGCTCGATGTCACGGCTGCAGACCCAGTTGTACTGGTCCACGAAGGAGAAAGGATCTCCGTTCCATGGAGCCCCCCAGCGGCCGGCGATGTACTCGTTCCACCCCGTCACGAAGACAAGTTCGGGATCGAGTTCGAAAGCACGTTCCCACTGCTCGGCGAAGTTCCAGCCGTAGAGGTAGCCGTCGGGACGCGGGTCGAAGCCGTTGCGGATCGACCAGTTCCGGCCATATGCATCCTTGGTGTTGAAAGCGCCGCAGTGGCCTTTCCGGTCGGGGTTGGTGTTCTGGGCGATGCCGACCGTCACCTGCTCGTAGTGCGTCCTGCCGTCCGGGCCTGTCGAGGGCACGTAACCGTGCTGGGGATAGTTCTCCAGCCACCCCCACTGGTCGGGCCGGGTCGGGCCGTCGACATAGTCCGGCTGCCCGGGGCGGAAGGTGAAGAACCGGGCTATCTCACGGTCGAGCGGATCGTCCCCGAGCGCCTCCGGATACCCCATGATGCAGGGCTTGCCCTTCCACATGAACCAGAGGTTCTCATATCGCCCGGGCTTGTAAATGTCCGTGTACAGCTGCCTCAGCGCCTCACGAGACGACGGGAGGGGGGCGAAATTGAGCATGAAGGCTATCTTCGGCACGTTCACTCCGTCTTTCTGCGCCTGGTCCCAGGTCTCCATCAAGGCTTCCGTGGATGCCTTCCAGGTGTTGCTGCCGTTGGTGCAGTCGAAGAACACCGCGTCGACTCCGGCGTCGGCCAGCATTTCGGCATGCTTGCGGAGGACCCACTTGTCGGTAGTCAGGTAGTAGCCCAGCAGCGGCTGCTCCCAATAATAGTACTGGCCGGTCTTCTCGGATTTCACCCAGACCGGGTGGTCGATGTCACTCATCGCCTCGGGGTACTGCCGGACGATCTCGGTGATGTTCTTGACCTGCCAGTCGTCGTTATGCCGTTTCTCGTCGTGCCAGGTCCAGTAGAATATGGCCACGAACTTGCCGTCGCGCCTGGCGGGTGCCGCGTCGTAGGAGCGGACCTTGCGCCCGAGGGCGTCGGTAGCGGCCCACGGGTCGCTGGCAGTACCCTGCGCAACAGCCGGGACGGCTGCGGCAAGGGCCAGCAACAGGGACAAGGATATTCTGATTCCTTTCATGTCTTTGAGTCGTGATATGGTCGGTCTTTCAGTTACTTCTTCCAGATGAACCTGAAGTTGAACCTGCGGTTGGGCGCCGTGTCACCGGTGGTGCAGAGAGTGATTATGTCGTCAAGGTCGGACGGGTTGTCCGCCCACTTGAAGTCGAAGGAGGCCTTGTCGCCTGAAACTCCCAGCAACCCGGCGGGGACGGAGAGCTCCAGCTCGTTCCCGGCGACGCTGAAGGAAGCCTCCCCTGCGGGGACCCATGCTCCGTCTGAATACTTCATGACGCGGCTGGTCTTCCCGTCCACGACCTCCTTGTTGACGAGGATGTCATAGCCGAACCAGCCCGTCGAAGCGTCCTGGTCGGTGTCGACAAGGAGCAGCATCCAGTTCGGGTCGGTGTACGGAGTGATGGCCGAACCGGTCTTCGCATAGAAGCAGACCTGGCCGTCAGGGGTCACGGCGACCTTCGAATCCTGGATGTCGTTGCGGCCGGTAGAATCGGTGTAATGCAGGCCGGCATAGCCCTTGGCATCGCGGAAGGTCACGTCCCCGCGGGTGTCGCGATAGACCACCTTCACGCCTTTCCAGTCCGAGAACGAACCGTCCACCTTCACCTTCCTGAGGCCCTTGTTCTCAGGAATCGGGCGGACGCCCTTGTAGCGGCGGATGTTCTGGGCCATCTGCATGTAGTAGTTGTCGGTGTAGCCTCCCTTCATTGGCTGGATGGTACGGTTGAATTCGGCATTGTACTGGTCGACGAAATAGAATGAGTTCTCGCGGCCGAGCCACATCGTCTTTCCGCCGTTGCCGTACTTGCCGGCAGTCCATTCGTTCCAGTCATTCAGGTAGATGAAGGGCGGATCGGCGGCGAGAGCGTCTTCCCAGCGCTCCTGGAAGTAGATTCCGTAGCCGGTCGGATGCTCCACGGTCTTGCCGAGCCAGGGCACATAGGCCTCCTTCGGCATGTCGTATTCGTCAAGCTCGGGTTCCCCTCCGGCTCTCGACCAGGACTTGCCGACACCCATCGGGACGGCCGTCATCGTAACGGGATGCTGGGCAGGAGTCACCGCAGCCTCCTCAAGCTGGCCGCCGTGCTTTGAGACAAGCTCCTTGGGTGTCATGTTTATTATGCTGTCGTCGGCCATGCTGTAGCCGAAGCTCCAGTTGTCCTCGGTGCCGATGTAGCGCTCTCCCTGCCACTTGTAGTAGCCCCACCACATGTTGCGGAGCGTGAAGAAATCGAATATCTCCTTCGGATAATCAGCTGCAGAAGCCTCGTAATGGCCGTTGGCGTCAGCCTCCGGATGGGCGTTGTACAGGAGAAGCGGCTTGCCGTCCCAGAAGAACCAGAGGTCGGAGAATTTGTTCTGCTTGTAATAGCGCTCATAGAGGGACTTGACCACTTCCACGGGCTTGTTGTTGAAGGACCAGAACACGAACTGAGGCGTCTTGTTCCCTTCCTCGCGCATCTTCATCATGGTCGAGAAGAGGACCTCCCACTCGTCCCAGTAGCAGACTCCGTTCGTGACATCCATCACGAGGACGTCGACCCCTGCATCCTGGAGCATGGATATGTCCTTGCGGATCACCCATTCGTCCTGGCTGAGGAAGTAGCCCATCTCGGGTTCGCCCCAATGACCGCCACCGTATTTCCAAAGGGGATGGTCGTGCCTGAGCCTTGCGGAAGGGTCCTCCTGGAGGACCTTGGTGACATCGGTATGTCCCTCGGCGTCATAGGCATTCTGGGTGTGCCATGTGATGTAGAATATGCCGACGGCGCGCTGGTGGTCGGTTTTCAAAGGTCCTACGGAATCGATGAGAGGCATCGTCCTGCCGAGGGCGTCGGTCGCCACCCAGGTATCCGGGAACAGGTCCACTGATGCTTCGCCCGCCGCTTTTTCCTGCCCGCATGAAGAAAGGGCGAGCACGAGGGCGGTTGCCAGAATCAAATACGTTCTTTTCATTTCGGTTATTGAGTTGATTGATTGTTTCAGCGTACGTGGGCGTGCCGGCACCGCACCGTGCCGGTCCGCAGACTTGTTTTTACTGCAAAAATCACGCCCGCGCGCACCCACACAGGCACGCACGCAAAGGAAGTGTTCCATGTCATGTCATTTTTGTATATTTGCAGCCTGAACCGAAAAAGGCTTTCATTATGTTCGAGAATTTGCAGGAGAGACTTGAAAGGTCTTTCAAGATACTGAAAGGAGAAGGAAGGATAACCGAGATCAACGTGGCGGAGACCCTCAAGGACATCCGGAAGGCACTCCTGGATGCCGACGTGAGCTACCGCGTCGCCAAGGATTTCTGCGAAAAGGTCAAGGTCAAGGCGATGGGCCAGAACGTTCTGACGGCTGTCAAGCCGCAGCAGATGATGGTCAAGATCGTCAGGGACGAACTTGCGGATTTCATGGGAAGCGAATCCCAGGACATCAACATCAAGGGGAATCCCGGCATCGTCCTGGTCGCCGGCCTCAACGGTTCGGGAAAGACCACTTTCTCCGCCAAGCTGGCCTCGAACATCAAGAGCAAGCGCGGGATGAAGGTCATGCTGGCAGCCTGCGACACCTTCCGCCCCGCGGCAATCGAGCAGCTCAAGGTACTCGGCGAAGGCATAGGCGTGCCTGTCTACACTGAAGAAGGAGTGAAGGACCCCATCCGGATAGCGGGGAACGCGATCAAGGCGGCAAGGGCCGAAGGCTGCCCGGTTGTGATCATAGACACCGCCGGCCGTCTCGCCGTGGACCAGGAACTGATGGACGAGATCTCCGCCCTGCACGATGCGGTCAGGCCCACCGAATCCCTCTTCGTCGTGGACGCCATGACCGGCCAGGACGCCGTCGAGACCGCGAAGATATTCAATGAAAGGCTGGACTTCGACGGAGTGGTCCTCACCAAGATGGACGGAGACACCAGGGGCGGCGCCGCCCTTTCCATCAAATATGTCACCGGGAAGCCGATAAAGTTCATCTCGACCGGCGAGAAGATGGAAGCCATGGACGTGTTCCATCCCGACAGGGTCGCGGACCGCATCCTGGGGATGGGCGACGTCGTCTCCCTCGTGGAAAAGGCCCAGGAGCAGTTCGACGAGAAGCAGGCCAGGGAGACCCGCAAGAAGCTGGCGCGTGACAAGTTCGGCCTCATGGACTTCTACAACCAGATCCAGCAGGTCAAGAAGATGGGCAACATCAAGGACCTCGCCGGGATGATTCCCGGGATGGACAGGGCCATCAAGGATGTCGACATCGACAACGACAAGGCTTTCAAGGGGATAGAGGCCATTATCATGTCCATGACTCCCCAGGAGAGGGACAACCCCGAGATAATCAACGGCAGCCGCCGCAAGAGGATAGCCGAAGGAAGCGGCACCAATGTCGCGGAAGTGAACAAGCTTCTCAAGCAGTTCGAGCAGACCAGGAAGATGATGAAATCGGCCCTGACCGGCAACATCGCCCAGAGGATGAGGGCTTTCCGCCGCTAGTGCATCTCCCTGTGCGCGCTGCGGCGCAGAAGTCTTTCGCGGTTCTCGATTTCCGGATAATCCCGGGCGGGGACCGCGAATTTCATGAAACGGTCCCAAAGGATGTCCACGGCCACCTCGGAGGGATGGACCATGTCCGGGGCATAGAAGCGGTAGTCACGGAGTTCGTCCATCATGATCTCGTAGGCGGGGAAATAGTCGCAGTTGCCGGGGAAAGAGGACAAGACCTGTTCCACGGCCAGGAGCAGCACGCTCTTGCTGAGCTGGTTGCCGTGCGCACCGTCCTTGAGGTGGCGTATCGGCGACACCGTGAAAGTGAACTGCTTGTCCGGGAAGCGGGAGACCATGCTTCCGAGGACGGCGGACACTTCCCTCACTCCCAGCCTCCTGCGGGTGAATTCCCTGGCATCCACCTTCAGGCAGTTGGACACCGTCTCCCCCGTCCTTGAATATTCATAGATCCATGCCGTCCCAAGGGTGACGATGACCTTCGAAGCCTTCTTCCAGGATGCGGAAGCCTTTGACAGGGAGGCGTTTGCGTCACGCAGGAAAGTTTCCTTGTCCGCCCGTGCGAAGGATGTGTGGTGGCTGAACGAACAGTAGAGGCCGCTGCCGGCCCCCATCTTCACGCACTCGTCCTCGGTGAAGGGGATCCCGGACGAGAGACGCGCTACGCAGTTGCAAAGCGAGACGGGATTGTAAACGGTCCCGAAAGGGTTCAGCGTGACGTCGAATCCAAGGTCGGCCATCCTCTTTCCGATGCTGTCCGCGAAGCAGCTGCCCAGGGTGACGACACCGTCGCCGAGAGATATCTCCCAGCGGCTTCGTCCCGCCTCAACGGGAGTCTGGAGCCTAAGTTCTTTCATATTCTGCGAATTTACGAAAAATTAAGTATTTTTGCGTCCCCGAAACAGACATGAAAAAGGCTTTAGGAACCATCATACTCACCCTTGCGGCTCTCCCTGCCATGTGCCAGGAAGGACCGCGCATCCTTTACAATGTCCTGTACGAGTACTACTTCGACAACCGGGAGTTCGCCGGGCACGAAGAATACACGCGTTCGCAGACCTTCCATTCGGCACGCTTGACACCGATGGTCGGAGTCGGGTTCAACCAGGACGGGAATCTCCACCACAGCGTCATGGCCGGGATAGACCTGCTCAAGAACATGGGCGAAGCCTCGGTGATGGCCGACGACAGGAAGATCGAGAACTGGGGCCTGTTCCATGAAATGTCCCTGTGGTACAACGTGGAGACGAAGGTGGGCAGGAAGGACCTGAGCTGCTTCGCAGGCATGTTTTCGAGAAGGTTCTCGGCCATCGGGTCCCAGGACACCCCCGACGGGGCGTTTCCCGGGAGGAACATCCCGGCCGTTTTCCTCAACGACGAGCTGCGCTTCTACGACAACAACATAGAGGGCATCCTCATGAAGCTTTCCGACAGGAGGAGCTACGCCGAACTCGGCCTGGACTGGAAGGGAAAGTACGGGAAGAACCGCAGGGAGCAGTTCCTCATCTTCTCCTACGGCAAATTCGCCGTAACCCGCTGCCTGAATGCAGGATGGGCGGCGATGGGGCACCACTACGCCAACGCCGAGATGTTCGGCGGGGTCGTGGACGACCACACGGTGAGCCCTTTCGTGGAACTGGACCTTGCCCCGTTCACTTCAGGGAAGCTGCAGGCGCTCTCGCTGAGCCTCAACGGAATCTACGGCTACCACAGGGAGAGGGCGAAGGGGAAGGAATATGACATCACGCACGGAGCCGAAGCCGCCCTCGACATACGTTCAAGGGGCATAGGGATCCACAACAGCCTCTACTACGGGACTTCCCAGTACCCTTATTACCAGGTGACCTCACCGGAAGGCACCATCTACGGCCAGGACCTTTACAGGGGGAACCCGTTCTACCAGGCCAAAGGGATCGCCGGCTCGTGGAAAGATAAAGGCTTCTACGACAGGTTCGAGGCATATTACCAGCCGCACGTTTCAGCCTTCCTGGACCTCAGGCTGGCCTTCGCGTTCCCCTTCGCGGAAGGCGGCTACCAGGGCTGGCAGCAGAAGTTCTCCCTGGTCTTCAACCTCGACAAGGTCCTGGGCCGCCGCTCCTCCAGGATGAAAAGTCCGGAAAGGCACGAGATGATTATGTAATCCCGGCAGGGGATCCCCCGACCGGGCCAAAGTCAAGGCATATTTATGGAAATCAAACGCATCGCCTTCACGGCAACCATTGCGGCTGTGGCCGCGGCAATGATCGGCTGCACCGCTCCCAAAGACGGGGAATATTCATTCAAGGTGCTCACCACCAACGACATCCATGGCACCTACTTCGACTCCACCTACGTCGGGAACGGCGTGAAGAGATCGCTTTATGCAGTGAAGTATGTCGTGGACAGCGTCCGCAGGGCCGCCGGAAAGGAGAACGTCATACTGATCGATGCCGGAGACATACTCCAGGGCGACAACGCCGCCTACTATTTCAATTATGTGGACACGGTGACGCCGCACGTCTACCCCAGGATGGCAGCGTACATGGAATATGACGCCGTGGTGGCAGGCAACCACGACATCGAGACCGGCCATGCCTGCTACGACAGGGTCGCCGCGGACCTGGAAGCTTCCGGCATCCCCTTCCTCGCCGGGAACGCCATCCGCACCTCCGACGGGAAGCCCTATTTCGGGACATACACCATCCTCAGGCGCCACGGAGTCAAGATAGCCGTACTCGGATTCGACAACGCCAACATCAGCAACTGGCTGTCGGAAAGCCTCTGGTACGGGATGACCTTCGAGAACCTGATACCGCTGGTGCAGGAACAGGTCGACGCCGTCAAGGCGAAGGAAAAGCCGCACATCGTCATAGTGGCGGTCCATTCCGCAACCGGCGACGGGGACGGTTCCCAGCTTGAGAGCCAGGGGCTCGACCTGATGAACACCCTGCAGGGAGTCGACCTGCTGGGCTGCTCCCACGACCATAAGACGGCAGTCGTGAAACGCGCCTCCATCTGCCTTGTCAACTCAGGAAGCCACTGCCGCTACGTAGGCATGGGCGGAGTGGACATCACGGTCAGGAAGGGCAAAGTCGTCGGGAAGGAACTGGACGCATCCCTGATCGCGGTAGACCGCGACAAGGTGGACACGGCCATGCGGACCGCCTTCCACGATGATTACGCCGCAGTGAAAGCCTTCTCCACCGCAAAGGTCGGAGAACTCGCAATGGACCTCCGGACAAGGGACGCCTACAGGGGGATGTGCGACTACCTCAACCTCATCCACACGATCTGCCTGAAGAGTTCCGGAGCAGACATTTCCTTCGCGGCGCCGCTGACTTTCAACGGCTTCGTCAAGGGAGGCGACATCCTTTACAACGACCTGTTCACCATCTACCCCTTCGAGAACACCCTGAACGTCGTGGAAATGACCGGGAAGGAAATCAAGGACTACCTTGAGGCCTCCTACGACAGGTGGATCACGACAGTCAGGGGGACCCCGGGCGAACACCTCCTCAAGATAGCGAAGAGGGAGGACCAGCGGACGGGACAGAAGTCCTGGTCCTTCATCGAAAGGTCCTACAACTTCGACTCAGCCGGTGGGCTGGACTACACGGTGGACGTGACGAAACCCTTCGGTTCCAGGATTTCGATTGCTTCATTCGCCGATGGGTCAACTTTCAATTTTGACCAAACTTACAAAGTCGCCATGACCTCCTACAGGGCCAACGGCGGAGGCAGTCTCCTGTCCGATGCGGGGATCGACACGGACACTGTCGGGGAAAGGACCGCCAGCCTGCTTCCGGAAATCCGGGAACTGCTCTATAACTACCTGAAGGAAAACAATATAATCCGGTCGGAAAGCATCGGCGACGAGGCCGTCATCGGGCATTGGTCGTTCATCCCCGAGAGCGTGGCGGGGCCTCTGATGGAAGAAGACATGAAACTGCTGTTCCCAGCCAGGAGATAATCGGCAGGGAACGGTAACTTAAATTTTTGACATAAGCTTAAAGGCCATTTTTCCGGTCGGAAGGAGGCCCGGCAAAGCGGTTCCCCGAAGCCTGCCCTACGGCTTCGGCCCCTGGGTCATCGCCCTGTATTCCGCAGGTGTCTGCCCCGTCGTGTGGCGGAATGCGGTGAAGAAGTAGTCATGGTTGTTGTAGCCTACGTTGTAGGCGATCTCCTTGATGCTCATCGACGTGTTGGTGAGCAGTTCCTTCGCCTTGCTCATCCTCACCTCGTTGATGAAACGGGCCGGCGAGAACCCGGTGTATTCCTTGAAAGTCTTCCTGAACGACGAATAGCTCAGGCACAGCTTGGACGCTATCTCCTCCGGGGTTATCGTAGTGAAGCTGTCGTAGATCATCACCTTGGCCTGGCCGATCTTGTTGGCGGCGTCGGATTCCTGGAACTGCGAGTTGCGGTCATAGAAGTAGGCAAGGCTCAGCAGGCGGTCCACAATCCCGGCCAGGACCTGCTGGAACCCGGATTCCTGGGCGACCGAGGCGTCGATGGCCATGTTGTAGAGGTTGACTATGTCCTCGCGTATCCTGACGCTGAACACCGGGCTCTCCCTTGAAAAGAAGCCATGCTGGATGAGGTTGTCCACGAAAGACCCGTTGAAGCCGATCCAGTACTCCTTCCATCCTGTCTGCCGGTCCGGGAAATATGAATGCCACTCGCCGGGGAACAGGAGGAACATCATCCCCCTCTCGATCTGGACTGCCTTGTTGCGCCCGAGGGAAGAGCAGAAGAACTTTCCCCTGCCCTCCGTAATGTAGAGGAGCTGGTACTCGTTGAGGATCCTGCCGTTCTGGACCGAGAACACGTAGCGGGACGGGTGGTTCCTGGGCGGATAGTCCCCTCCAGGGGGGATTTCCTGGAAGCCGACGGAATTGACGGCGAGCCCCCATTTCAGGTCAACCGGATTCACGGCAAGATATTTCAGGTGAACCGAAGTCATTTATCGCAGTTTTTTATTATTTTTGTTGTGGCTTACAAATATAATGATTTTTTCAAAAATCAAAAATCTAAGTTCTATTGTCATATTTTTTAGCATAATGGGAGCGATTTTAATTATATTTGTTTGTTAAAAAATAAGCATCACATAATCATGACACTCGAAACGGCGGCCCCTGTGGCTCACAATTTCCTGGCCTTCGACCTGGGCGCAACCAGCGGAAGGGCTATAATTGGTTCTGTTACAAAGGATAAACTCACGTCCGAAGAAGTCTACAGATTCCCCAACGGAGTCAAGGAAATCGACGGGAAGTACTATTGGGACATCCAGTCGCTCTTCGACCATTTCAGGGAAGCTCTCAGGAAAGTGGCCGGAATGGGTGTCAAGATCGATTCCATCGGCATCGACACCTGGGGCGTCGATTTCGGTTGCATCGGAGCCGACGGGCAGATCCTCGGAATGCCCAGGGCCTACAGGGATCCCTACACCGAAGGCGTCCCCGAGAAAGTTTTCCAGATTATCCCCAAGGAAGAGCTCTACAACGTCACCGGCACGCAGATCATGAACTTCAACACGATCTTCCAGATCTATGCGCAGAACCAGGAGGAAGGCTCCCCCATCAAGGATGCCAAGGCAATCCTGTTCATGCCCGACCTGCTCTCCTACTTCCTCACCGGGAAGATGGTCTGTGAATATACCGACGCTTCGACCTCGGCCCTCATCGACCCCCGCACCCGCAGTTTCGACAAGACCCTCCTGGACCGCCTCGGCTGCGACTCCTCGATCCTTCTCGACATCGTGCAGCCCGGCACCGTGGTGGGGACCCTCAAGGATGAGCTCTGCAAGGAGACCGGCATGGAGAGCGTCCCGGTCATCGCCGTGGCAGGACACGACACGGCTTCGGCCATCGCATCGATTCCTGCCGCCGACGAGCATTTCGCCTACCTGAGTTCCGGCACCTGGAGCCTCATGGGAATAGAATCCGCCCAGCCGATAATCAATGACAAGTCCTACGAGTACAACATAACCAACGAAGGTGGCATCGAAGGCACCACCCGGTTCCTCAAGAACATCACCGGGATGTGGCTTCTCGAGCAGTCCCGCAAGACCTGGGAGAAGGAAGGAAGGACCTACAACTACGCCCAGATCGAGGCCATGGGTCTCGAAGCGGTGGACTTCCCTTCCACCATCAATCCCGACGACCCCCGCTTCGCCGCACCCAAGGACATGGACGCCGAGATCAAGGCGGCTCTCCGTGAGTCCGGCCAGCAGGTTCCCGCGACCGACGGAGAGATGATAGCCTGCATCTACCACAGCCTTACCAAGAGGTATAAGGAAGTGATCGACATGCTCCAGAGTTTCGCTTCATTCAAGATAGAGAAGCTCCACGTGATCGGCGGCGGATCCGCCAACAAGCTTGTCAGCCAGCTGACGGCCGACGAACTCGGCATCCCCGTGTTCGCAGGTCCGGTCGAAGGCACCGCCATCGGCAACATCATGATCCAGGCAAAGGCCGCCGGCCTTGTGAAGGACCGCTGGGAGATGAGGAGGATCATCGGCAACTCCATCGAAGTGAAGACATATTATCCCAAGAAATAAACAAATACAGATACAACACACTTAACTTTTAATCACAATTATGAACGAAAAACAGATTACAAAGGCCTACGAGATGGCGAAAGAGCGCTATGCTGCCCTTGGCGTCGACACCGACAAGGCTATCGCCCTGCTGGAGAAGACTCCTATCTCGCTGCAGTGCTGGCAGACGGACGATGTAATGGGTTTCGAGAATGCTGATGCGCTTTCCGGCGGCATCCAGACTACCGGCAACTATCCCGGTCGTGCCCGCAACATCGACGAAGTCCGTGCAGACCTTGAATTCGTCAAGACTCTCCTCGGAGGGACGCAGCGCGTCAACATCCACGAGATCTACGGCGATTTCGGAGGCAAGCATGTCGACCGCAACGAGGTCGAGCCCGCTCATTTCAAGAGCTGGATGGAATGGGGCAAGGAGAACGGCTTCAAGCTCGACTTCAACTCCACTTCCTTCTCCCATCCCATGAGCGGCGACCTGAGCCTCGCCAATCCCGACAAGAAGATCCGCGAATTCTGGATCGAGCACACCATCCGCTGCCGCAAGGTCGCGGAGGCCATGGGCAAGTACCAGAAGGATCCTTGCATCATGAACATCTGGGTCCATGACGGATCGAAGGACCTCACCGTGGAGAGGATGCGCTACCGCGAGATCTTCGCCGAGTCCCTCGACACGATCCTCGCAGAGGAGATGCCCCACATGAAGAGCTGCCTCGAGGCCAAACTCTTCGGAATCGGGCTTGAGAGCTACACTGTCGGCTCCCACGATTTCGTCGCCGGCTACTGCGCTTCCCGCAAGCTCATGTACACCCTCGACACCGGTCACTACGAGCAGACCGAGAACATCAGCGACATGGTTTCCTCCCTGCTGCTCTTCGTTCCCGAACTGATGCTCCACACCTCTCGTCCGGTCCGCTGGGATTCCGACCACGTGGTCATCATGAACGACCAGACCCTCGACCTCTTCAAGGAGCTTGTCCGCGCGAACGCCCTCAACAGGGCCCACATCGGCCTTGACTACTTCGATGCATCCATCAACCGCATCGGTGCATATGTTATTGGTACGCGCGCGACCCAGAAGTGCCTCCTGCAGGCCTTCCTCGAGCCTCTCAAGACTCTCCGCAAGTACGAAGACAAGGGCCAGTATTTCCAGAGGCTCGCCCTCCTGGAAGAAGCCAAGTGCCTGCCTTTCGGCGCCGTCTACGACTACTTCAACCTCAAGAACGGAGTTCCCGTCGGCGAGGAATTCATCCCCGAGATCGAAAAGTACGAGAAGGAAGTTACTTCCAAGAGGTAATAATTATTCTCCGAGATGAAAATTATCCTGGGACTATTAATAATCGCGATAGGCGCATTCTGCCAGTCGAGCTGCTACGTTCCGATCAACAAGATCAAGAAATGGAGCTGGGAGAGCTACTGGCTTGTCCAGGGCATCTTCGCCTGGC
>ODAI011845795.1_pt1 | contig 13215 bp, 4 predicted proteins | sample 1539321 | NCBI WGS metagenome assembly ODAI01 (sample SAMN02144231, study PRJEB22623) | gut metagenome | biome: sheep rumen | host: Ovis aries | place: New Zealand | reverse complement strand
GAGAGTAGTAGCGGTGCTGTTATCGGTAATAATGGCGGTCAGTCTCTCTTCCTGCGCAGCATCTTCTGACGGGACTAACTCAAACAAGGCTGACAAAACAACTAAGACAGAAAACTATAAAGCAAATAGCAGAATTACTGATGTGCTGAACGATCCGGTATGGCGGGAATTCTATCCGGCACTGAAGGGACTGTTCTGATTCGTTAGTCATACGTTTGACGCATCAGGCGAGGAGCGAGAGCTTAGCCCGCATGAGACCCCCCCAACGTTCGAGGCGGGGGCTTTTTTTGCGTTCTTGTATTTATTTTGTTTTTTTGCTGCAAAGTCGGGGAAGATCTCCCGCTCAGGTATCTATATATACGGAGGATGCAGTAGATGAGAACGGCAGAGTAGAGGATGCGTGATCATCACGGCGGCGATCTTCCGGTACAGGGATAAGTGAATGAAGCGGGAAGGGACTGTCCTGCTTTTGGTATCGTGTATGAAATCTTCTTGCAAGTGTGGGGAGGAACAGATGATGAAAGAGAAAGGTAACAAACTGATCGCGTTTATGACCGCGTTCATATTCGCCTTCACGGGAGCGTTCATGTTCAACGGGATGGACAGCGTGGCCTATGCGGCTGCGGGTTCAGCCAGTGAGGATGAAGAAACTACGTATGATGCGGGCGGAGGTGTTCTGGGGCAGCTCGGAATCGATACCTCCCAGATGCCGGAGACCTACGACCCGGACGATACGGACAACCCCTACGGCTCGGATGTGACAACGATGCTCGAGATAAATGAGCTTGTGAAGATCGACACATCGGGCGCGCAGCCCGCCTCAGCAGAGGGCAATACGGAAACCGGCGCGGGATCCACCCTGTACGGTCACAACGGCCTGCTCAACGGCAGCTATCAGGCCCTGTTCGATACAGAAAAAACTATCAAAAAAGACCTTTCCGGTCCCGGCGAGCACCCATTCCTTGCCGGTACAGATGTAGATGTGACCGGCAACGGAAGAGATGAGGCTGCGGCCATCGTCTATTCAAATTATCAATATGACAGCGATGTGAGCAAGGTGGGAGACCCAAAGATCTACATGATGATCTACAGCCCCGAAAAGGGAAGCAGGACAGAGCCCTTCGAGCTTTCCTCCTTTATTGACAACAAAGTCGAAGACGGCTACATCGCCCAGTCGCAGATGCAGATCACGGCAGGAGATTTCGACAATGACACGGTAGAGGAGATCGCGGTCTATGTTCCGGCGGCAACGGAAACCGGCCTGCCCAGGGTCGCTGTTTACGATCTGACAAACGGGACAGACTGCGCAGACCCATACCAAAGCAGCGCCTGGCAGAATTCCTGGAACTATATCCTGCCAAAATGCAGCGGAGCCGTGAACTGTGATCCTCCGCATGGACATGCGGGTACAGATGAGTATTTCATTCCTAATTTTTATAACAACATCGACCTTACCGCAGGGGACGCGGACAATGACGGCTCCTGCGACCTTATCATATCTTACGGCGCCTCCGATGTCTGGGAGGATGCCAAGGACAAGAGAACGATCATTCATTCCCTGCCCAGCCGCTCGGTCCTTCTCTATGGCAGCAACGGTGACAGCTCTCACGGCGGGCAGATGCTCCGGGATTCACAGGAACTGGACTATGCCGGCAACGAGTTGATCCGGGTATCCTTTGCCTTCGGAGATCTGGACGGAGACGGCAATGAAGAAACCATCCTGGGAGGCCAGCTGAGTTCAGAACAGGACAGCAACAGCTCCCGGGTGCTGGGCAAATATATCTACGATCCGGATTCTGACGAAATGATCCCGGAAAGTGTGCAGAGCCTGGACGTGGTCAGCGGGTCCTGGCATGAAGATCCGAAAACGCATAAGCAGGTCTTCTCCTCCTCCAACGGATGGGATGGCTACTATTACAGCATCCCGGCCATGAAGACCAATCTGGCGGTAGGCGATATTCTGGGAGACGGTAGTCAGACCAAGATCTATCTGGACAGCGTCCTGTATTCCTATGACAACAGTTTTTCTATCGTAGATGAACTGGAGGACGCGAGTCCGGACGATCCGAACGATCCGGACAAGGGGACCAAGGGCAGCGCCATCTTCACAGGAGACATGCTGGATCTCAAAATTCCGAATGTCAGCGATGGAGGGCAGGTGGAATACTACGAATACGGGGCCTTTATGGCCAATTACACCGCCAGTGAAGCGGATTATCTGGCTGTCCACCGGGTATCGGATATCCGGCCCGGAGTAGCTCATCTCCACCCAAATCAGAAAATCGAGTCGGTCGCCGCCATCGTCGTGCCGGAAGAAAGCGAGGACGGTATCAGACTTACCAAGAACGGGGTGAAAAAAACGACCAAGAACTACGGGCATCCGGACCTGGGGGCTCCGGTTGCCCTGTTCAAAGCGGACACGGACATCGACAGCGCGGTCGCTCTCTATACGGGAAAGCACGACATCGACTATAAAGACCCCAGGGTGCTTGCGGTCCTGGCCTCAGCCCCCTACTTCAAGGATGTAGCCGATTATGACGGCGGGCACATGCTGGATTTCTGTACGACGACCTACGGCAAGAGCAGCGGATCCGGGAACGAGTATTCGTCGAATCTGCAGATCAATGTCGGCGGCTACTGGAACAATGTTGTGTCCGGCGGAGCCGGCGCGATGGGATCCTTTCATGTCATCGGCGCGCAGATCAATGGCCAGCTCGGTTACCAGTACACCTACAGCAGCGGCCTTGCGGTGAGTCAGCAGTTCGAGGTGACCTATGGAACAGCGGCCGGAGAGAATGAAGTCGCCTTCTTCTCGACACCGACGGAGAACTATACCTATCTTGTGACCTCCGGCATGGTGGACGCGGAGGGTAACGTAAGCACTGCCGTTCAGACACAGGTCCAGGCCGTGCCCCATCAGCCGGTGACCCAGACCATGCCGGTGGATGAGTATATGAAGATCCAGAAGCGGTATCCTGATAAGCTTCCGGATGTGACGAAATACCTGACATCGACGCCGGGAGATCCGAAGACCTACCCGTCCAGCCAGGATGATCTGCCCAAGGCGGTCGGAGAGTCCTGGAAGGATGTCATGATCAATGAGCAGGGGCTGGGAGATCTGGATCCCATGTACGATGAGGATGACAAACTCATCGAAATCAAACAGCATAAGGCGACAAAAGATGATTACGTAATGTACCAGGAGGACGCCTGGGAGGGGGCGGGCTTCGGAAACGGTTTCATCACGCAGACCATTTCCAAGGATGTGGACTCTCATCACAGGTCCGGTCACGGAGGATACTTCTCCCTTGAGATCGGCGCCCATGGGGAGTTACATCAGGAAACAGGCGCCGTGGCGGAGTGGATCTCGGATTTCGGCGCCCATTTCAGCATCGGGGGCGACGCTGGGACGACCTATTCAACGACCGGGGGAACGTCCTTCTCCGGAACGGTCGCGAATATGCCCAGCTCTGCCAGGGGATACGGATATGATTTTTCCTGGAGCCTGCTGAAGTATCTGGTGCACGATTCCAAGGAATGCGTCTTCCCGGTCATTACTTATATGGTCGATGACGTCAAGACGCCGCCGAGGCTTCCGGGCTCCGTCAGTCAGGACTTTGACAATACGACGGACTCCCAGATCGGTCTGACCTGGACCTATTCCGAGGACGCGCCGGCCGCCTTTGATCTCTATCGCTATCTGGACTTCCCCCAGGGCGGAGGAGACGAACTGGTCGGATCCGTTGGCGGAAGCGATTATAGCATCCGCAAGGATCCCAGCGGCAACACCATTCTGGACAGCAACGGAAAGCCCATCCGTGAATACACCTTTGTTGAGGACGGGCTGACCGCGGATACCAAATATCAATATCGGATGAAGGTGAGAAGGACTTCCAGGCCGACGGAAAGTATTTTCAGCCCGGTCATCGAAGCCCGGACAGACGTTTCCGAGAAGCCGGACCTGAGCCTGTCTACAGACCAGCTCACCGTCTATCCCGATGAGAAGTCGGTCCTTTCGGTGGAACTGGCAGATCCGGAGCACTACGAAAAGACCATCAATTACCTGTGGCAGAAGTACAGCACCAAGGATCAGAAATGGCAGGATCTGAACAACCAGACTGCCGGCACTATGGTGTTTGAAAACAATACAAGCGAGGCGGCCGGACAGTACCGGTGCAGGGTCAATCTGATCCGAAAGAAAGAGGGCTCACCCCAGTACATCTCTACTTATACGAATGTCTGCAAGGTGGAGCTGGGCATCCGGGATGTCACCTTCGGGCCGATCACCGTATTTGAAGGAGAAGGAAGCCCTGACATACCGACCCATACGGGACTTTCGGTCACGGTCAAAAACGCCAGCTCCGCAGGCACGGCAAAACCAACGGGCAAGGTCTACTTCACCCTGTCCGGCCCCAACGGGGATATCACGGTATACTCAAGCATCGACACGAAGACTGGCCTGGCGAAGATCTCCAGCGTAGAAGATCTGCTGAGCACTATATCGCAGCAGACTCTGGTCAATGGAGGATATGTTATTACGGCCAGATATGACGGCGATACGATATTCAATCCGGCGAAAGACCCGGAGGAGTACCACTATCTCAGGAACATCGATGAATGCGTCTGGCTGCAGACCGAGTCCGGCTATGCTTTCGGCAAGGACATCATGCCGACGGCCCACCTGTACGACTATAAGAAGCAGGAGGACGGTTCCATTACGAGAACGGAGATCACCGACCAGATCGAGACGGTGAAGATCTTCGCCGTGGACGGAAATGATGCAAAGGCAGGAGAGGCCCTGGCCAGCTACACCCTGTCGGAGACCGGCGGCATGGCTAAGATACCGCTGAACGAAAAACTGAAGAAGAAAGCCTGGGTCGAGGTGACGACAGGCAGTACCGGTACGGAGGACGCGCCGCACCAGGTGATCAGAACATCGCCCATGAAGGTCAGCATCTCCATGTCCGGCAAGATCTCCGGCTGCGGACAGCTGCTCAAGCTCTATTCCTTCGAGAAGGATGGCGATAATGATCCGGATGTGGTCATCAGCGGGGATGGCAGTCTGAACGAGAAGAACATGATTCCCGCGGACGGCGGGGAGGCGAAGAGCCTGGCAGATCTGATGGTATTCAAGTACTATCAGGATAATGGCGAGTACCTGTGCAGCTCCGCGGATATCGACCGGGATCCGGAATACAAGAAGCAGTTTATCCCGGCCAGATACAAGGTGGCCCTGGGAGCCAAAGATAAGGATGCCAAGGCCCTGTACGAAACTTTCTACAGCTTCAGAGATCCGGGCAAAGCGGACCTTCTCGTGGCAGGCAGTTACTATGAGGTGACTGCAGACGCCGCGGATGAAGCGACCGGCAGCGTGCGCATGATCTCACCGATCCTGCTGGACGATATCAACAAGGTCGGCTTTTCCGGCGGATCGAAGATCACCCTGAAGGCGCTTCCGGCAGAAGGCTTCCGGATCAAGGAATGGAAGATCGAAGCAGAAGGCAGAAATCCCCAGTACCAAAGAGGGGGAGACCTTCTGATCTATACGCTGCCCAGTGATCCTACCATCAGTTCCAATGGCCAGATCAAGATCACGGCCAGCTTCGAACCGAAAAACAACACCTTGACGTATGAAACGATCGGTCAGGGTAAACTGAGCGTATATCCTGCCTTTGCAAGCGGCAGCCCGGTGCTGGAGGGAACCCAGGTGCAGTTCACTGCCCAGGCGGATCCGGGATGGCATTTCAAAGAATGGCGCTGGGAGAACTACGGCGGAACCAGTTCCTTCTCTGCGGGAACAGCGGAGGCCAGCGGAGTCAACTCCAAGACCTATACCATGGGTGACACAGCAGCCGCGGCCTATGCGATCTTCCTGCGGGATACCATCGATCTGGACCTGAAAGGAGATCTGACCGCTTCCTACATCAACAATGGAGAAAACCCGCTGGAGGAGACCGGCAGGGAGATCGCCACGGAAAAAGGCAGGGCGGTCCCGAAGGGAACCGAGGTCAAAGTGAAGACGGCGCCGGGATTCGTCCTGGGTCAGGACACGGAATGGAAGGTTACGGTAACGACACCGGAAGGAAGCTCGCAGATCACGCCGGAGGAATTCACGGAAGGTCAAAGCGAGGGCTGCAAATTCACGCTGCCGGATGATGTGACCGCCTGCAGTGTGGAAACCGTTACCGAGAAGGGCCGCTATTCCATCGGCCTTGAGGGAGAGGATGTCAGCTATGTTGTGAAGCTGGATGACACCGAGATCCCGGCGGACAAGTACGATGAGAAACTGCAGCGGATCGAAGCGGGGACCCATGTGGAGATCCAGGCGGTTCCGGACCGCGGCAAGCTCTTCGAGAACTGGATCGTGGACGGAGAAAAACAGAAGAAGACCGAACAGACCTATTCCTTCACGTTGATGGACAGCGTGACTGTTGCTGCAGCCGTGAAGGATGACATTGCCCATGAGCTGAAGATCAAGGCGGAAGGCGGCGGAACCGGCGTGCTGACCATCACCGATCACAATGGAAAACCGCACGCGAGCCATTTCAGTGAAACAGAGAAGACGATCACGGTCTACGAAGGCGAAAGCCTGCAGATCATCGAAACACCGGAGGATCCGGCTCATATCATGACCATGGTCATGATGAACGGGACCCGGCAGGATCTGGTGGACGGCGTCTTCACACTGGAGTCCGTGACAGAGGATCTGACCTTCGTCTGCAGGTTCCAGCCGACCACTTTCAGCACGGTCAGCTTCAATAAGGCTGTACAGAGCGCAGATCTGCAGATCCTCGATGATACCGGCAGGGTGCTTTCGGACGGAGAGACTCTGGAAGTCGGAACCGGAGGAGAGGTGACATTCAGCATAGTCATGGACAAGAATGAGCCCTGCCATGTGACCAGTGACGAAGGGACGCTGGCGCTGATAAAGACTGAGACCGGCGAGAATACAGTGACCTACCAGTATCAGCTGAAGGAGATCAGCAAGAATGCGGTGGTCACCATCGACGACCAGACCGAATATACCATCAGCAACTGGGAGGAGTTCGATGCCTTCATGAAGCGGCTGAACGAGATCAACGCGGCCGGCTCCAAAGAGCGGCCGCAGGCGGTCATCACAGCGGACATCACCATGCCGGAGGAGGCATCGCTGACCCTGTGCACAGGAGAGTTCAGCGGCACTCTGGACGGGCAGGGGCATACCATCAAAGGCCTGCGGCTGGGAGCGATCAATGCTACGGGAACCGCGTATTATCACGGCGAACCGGCTCTGTTCAACAAGATCGGCAGCAGCGGCTGCGTGAAAAATCTGATCATCGAGGACTTCCGGGCTTACTATGGATTCACATATTCTGATAACGTACCGGCTGCGATGATCACCATGGAGAACAGGGGGACCATCTCGGGGCTTGTCCTCAGGGACTGCCTCCTCTACTCCTGCATGACGTACAATGGATCGGATCCTGAGCAGCCGATCCTGGCGGGCCTTGCCGTCTCAAATCATGGGACCGTGGAAGCCTGCCAGATCATCGGTCTGCAGCTTTATGCGGACCGTGCTGAGACAGATCTCAACACAGTCGGATGCGCCGGAGTTTTCAATAATGAGAGCGGCGGGATCATGAAGGGCTGCTACGTGGAGGGACTGAAACTGTGGAACAGCTTCCGGAAGGCCTATCTGGACGCGGCAATAGATATCATTACCATGGGAAGCGGCGGAACCATGCAGGGTAACTATTTCCGGGTGCCCGCGTCAGTCAGCGCAAGCAGTACGAACACCGGGACCAATGTTCTGACCATTACGGAGATCCAGGATGATCGGGTCAAGCAGGAGGCGGAACTGAATAAGCCTGCCTTTGCGGCAAATCTGGCATGGCACATGAATAAAGAGGCGGGACCGCTCTGGGGTGTTCCCCAGGTGCTGGAGTCATCGGCAGCCGGAAACGAAGGCAACGATGAGATGATCACGCCGCTGATCTTCCCGCTGGATCTGCAGATGGAGGATGTCAAGGCGCCGGTCAGAGCTGCCTTCGAGGTCGGCACGGTAAAGAAGAACCTCTACCTCTATCCGGATCAGTATAAACTGCCGGGAGAAGAATCTTTTGGAGCTGATACGCCGGCCTGGTGGCAGAGCGGAGATCTGGCATACGCGCCGGACTTCGGACCGATCGAAATCAGCAAGGATGTGACCTTCACCGGTGTACAGAATCTGACCGATTGCGTGGCGAAGCTGACCGTGCCTGAGACCGGGACGACCTGCTATAAGAACCTGAAGGATGCCCTGACAGCGGCGGCAAGCTGTGAGGCCGAGGGCGCGAAGCTGGACATCACGGCCGACTGCTCCATGGACAGCGGGACATTTACCGTCAACGAAAACGTGACTATGACCATCTGTGACAGCGCGGCCCTGACCATGAAGAAGTCCGCTCAGATCAACAACAAAGGCAGGCTGGTCTCCGCGGAGGGATCGACCCTGCACAAATACGGCACCATCGTCAATACCGGGACTATCGAGGTGGGCGGAACACTCTATAACTACGGAAGCAAGCTGAAGAACACCGGCACCATAGAAAACCGGAAGAACATCATCTGCAAGCCCCATCTCATGGGAGCATGGCAGGCCGCCGATGCTCCGAACGAGGACGGCAGCTGGACGAAGACGTCCGTCTGCGAAATCTGTACGAATGAGATCACGAAGAAGGAAGATCCGAATCCGGCGGCGGATGAGGTCGAGTCCATAGAGGTATACCAGTATCCGGCCAGGGCGGAATATGTGACTTCGGACGCCTTCAGCAGTGATGGGCTGGTGATCGCCGCAAATCTGAAGGACGGAGGCAAGGCTCTTGTCACAGGGTATGAGCTTACGATCTCAGACGAAAAGACGGAGGCCAGGCCGATCGCTGACGGCGACATTCTGGACAGCCCGGGCGCGAAGCAGATCACAGCCCGCTACGAAGGATTCGAATGCGCATTTCCGATCCGGGTGACATCCCTGATCACGGGCGTCTCGATCGAAGCGGGCGGCCGCGAGGTGGTCAAGGGTGAGACCCTGCAGCTTAAGGCGAATGTTACGCCGACGGACGTGCCGGTTAAGATCACATGGTCATCCGCGGATGAGTCCGTTGCGACCGTGGACGAAAACGGCCTCGTGAAAGGGATCGCCGGAGGACATACCGAGATCACGGCGACGGTCGAAGGACTATCCGCTTCCTGTGTGATCCGGGTGCATGAGGCCGCGGTCCGGATGGAACTGGATCAGGATATGATCCTGGTACCGAAGAGCGGAAGCGGTCTGATCGCAGCGAGAGTTACTCCCGCGACGGCAAACGGAGAAGTGACCTGGACCCTTCCGGATACATCCGCAGCCGGATTCTATGTTACCGATGAGCAGACCGGTGAGGTGACACTGAGCAAAACGATCACGACGAAACTGTCGCCGGGAGCCGGAGCGGAGTCGAGCGCCTATGTCGCCGTAACAGGCCTCATGGAAGGGCAGACAACGGTTACGGCAGCCACGGCGGATGCCCGGGGGGCCATGATCACCCGTACCTGCAGCGTAGAAGTAAAGCAGGCGGATGCAGGGCTGAGACTGACTTACGGGGACGCTCTGGTCTCGGGAACAACGCTGAATCTGGATGCCACAGAGAAGGAGATCCAGCTTGAAGCGGAGAGTACGGAGCCGGATGACACATTGCAGTGGTTCACGGTAGATGACAACATCGATCCGGTCATCGAAGTCGATGACACGGGGCGAGTCACACTGCTTCGGACCGGCAGCGCGGCTGTGGGCGTGACCTCCGGGAAGTCCGGCCTCACCGACTTCTGCGTACTGCGCGTTGAAACCAGACCTGTGTCCGTGATACTGTCCGGCAGCAGCCTCCAGCTTGCGGCCGGGACCGTGAAGATGCTGACCGCGCAGCTGGATCCGAAGACGGCGGACGGGACCATCGTGTGGAGCTCTTCCGATGAAACGGTCGCGGAAGTCTCGGATGGGGTCATCACCGGCGTGAGACCCGGAACGGCTATCGTGACCGCGCAGTCCTCGGAGGATCCTTCCGTGGCGGCATCCTGCAAGGTGAGGGTGCTCGACACGAAGATCACCTTAAAGCTGAGCAAGACGAAGTTCTACTACAATGGCAAAGGACATTCCCCGGCCGTCACGATCTACAGCGGCGATACAATGCTGGCAGATAAGATAAAGAAGTCCAACGAAGATGTGGTGCTCATACTCACCAACGGAGGCGTCCGGCCGGGCACCCACACCATTACGGCAACGGTGAAAGAGGATGGCATGGGAACCGCAGCGGCCTCCTTCAGGATTCTGGTGAAGCCGACAAAGATCAAAAAGATCATCAAGGGAAATAAACAGTTCACCATCAAGTGGAAGAAGCAGAGCAAGCATTGCGTCACCGGCTATCAGATCCGCTACAGCTTGAAGAAGAGCATGAAGAAGAGCAGGAAGAAAACGGTCAGCGATTATAAAAAGACTGCACTGACTGTGAAGAAGCTCAAGGCGAAGAAGATCTACTACGTGCAGGTCCGGACCTATAAAAAGATAGGCAGCAGGTATTACTACTCCGCCTGGAGCAAGGTCAAAAAAGTTCGCACGAAATAAATAACAAGAACCTGTTGGGGTAGACAAGGGGCTGTCGCATTAAGCAATTAGTGTGGCAGCTCTTTTTCTGTGCAGCGACTGTCCAGAGCACTGCTCTGACAGTCTGGCGCCAAAAATACATGTACTCAAAAAACGACTCGTTCAGAGATGACAATACCCGTTACCTCTGATTTTGCTCTGATGCGACACTCCCTTGTCTTGTCTATACTGGTTTTCGCTGTGTCATTCAGGATCGGATATGCTATAATCATTGAAGGAAAAGATCAGGCTTAAATAAAAGGGACGTAGGACAGCGAACCGCCCCCTGTCCTATGCGGGAAAGCCGCACGTACGGATCTGTGAGGGGTATGGGGAGCAATCCCCATTCCTACTCGACAGATATTGAGGAGGAAGTAAGTATGAAGAAAAGCAGAATGAAGTTATGGGCAGGAGCAGCTCTGTTGATCTGCCTGCTGGCCCTGTTCGGGCTGGCCGGCTGCGGAAGTTCGGAGGAAGCAGCTTCCGAGGGCACGGCGGAGCAGACCCAGGCTTTTGATATCGCAACGGCGGAGGATTCGCCGGAGTTCGTCGGCAAGCTGGACCAGGCCAAGGACGCCAACCAGCTGTTCGTGGTCGCGGCCATCGGCAGGACGACCGCCTATGTATCCATGCACCAGAAGGATGAGGACGGAAACTGGAAGGAGATCCTGACCACGCCGGGTTATATCGGAAAGGCTGGTCTGGGCAAGACCAAGGAAGGGGACGGCAAGACCCCGACCGGAACATATCACTTCAATTACGCCTTCGGCATCAATGAAGACCCGGGCTGCACAGCCTTTGAATATCATCAGGTCACCGATGACGATTACTGGTCGGGCGACCAGAGAGATGGCTACAGCTACAACCAGATGGTCAGCATCCAGGACCTGCCGGATCTGGACACGGACAGCAGCGAGCATATCGTGGAATACCCGGTCCACTATCAGTACTGCATGAACATCAGCTATAACGATGATGGAAAGGCTGGGAAGGGCTCGGCCATCTTCCTCCACTGCCTGGGACCCCAGAAACCCTACACCGGCGGATGCGTAGCCCTGCCGAAGGACCAAGTGATCAAGGCCATGCAGAATGTGGATAAGGACTGTGTCGTCGTCATCGACTCCATGGAGAACATCGCCCCCGACCTTTGGAAGGAATGGGATCCCAACGATGAATTCGAAGACGAAGAAGCGGCCGGACCGGACCTTTCCGCAGGGATCGGCAGGACCGATAACAAGGAGACCGGAGAGTCCACCGTGGAGAGTGATATCTTCAAAGTGACCCTGCCGAATGGAGACAGCTGGGATTACGAAGTCGTAAGCCCGACCCAGATCACTTTCTATAACAAGGCGGCAAGGAAGGCCAAAATGGGCGGGACTCTCTTCAACCTGGAGGTCTTCGACCTGGACGATGAGTCCTACGATATGGTTCCCAGCGCTGTTGTCGGTGAGAAAGACGGCAAGAAGATCGTCGCCGTATTCACCTCGGATGTCCAGTATGACGTGGAGAACGAAGACGCAGCGAAAGAATATATGGATGTGTACGATGTCGTTCAGACCATCAGCGATGACGAGACAAAGAGTCCGCTGGTCCTGAAGTAATAACAAGCAGACACCAATCAATAAAGCCCGGTCCTGACGACCGGGCTCTTTTCTTGCCGCTACAGCATAACATCACTTTCCCGCTTGCTTTCCTCCACCTTTTCGATGATCCCTCTCATGGGTTTGTGCAGGAGCAGGCCGAAGGCGGCGGCTCCGTAGGCGACCGGCGCGTATAATTCCTCTGATTCTATTTCTACGATGTTGGTGAAGTATTCGCTGTACTCATCGGCGTCTCCTCCCAGCAATTCCGCCAGGACGCCGGCCTTATCGCTGTCCTCCGCCTCCTCGACCTCGGTGATGATGTCATCCAGTTTCGTTTCCAGGGAAGTCAGCATCACCTGCAGGCCTCCTGGGAATCGATGTCCTCGAAGGCCTTGCCGGTGTCCGAAAAATACTGGCTGAGCATGGCTTTGAGATATTTGGAGTTGATGTCCTCCTCGAAATGATGCATGTCATAGGTGAAGCCGTCCTCAAAAATAACGGCAACATAAAAGCGGCCGGACCGGACTCCCTCGATGGCTTCCTCGGGATCATCCAGCGGCCTGTAGCCGATCTCCTCATCGTCCTTCACATCCGCGATCACTTCGGCCGCGCTGTTCACATGGGTCCCGTTCTTCAGATCGATCCGCCGTGTTCCTGAAGCTGTCGTCGTTCAGGTTCTTCCAGCCGAAACGGAGGATGGAAAGGATGATGGAGACCAGGGTGATCGACTCGCTCAGGACCCCGCCCCAGGAGTGGATCAGGATATCGTAGACGAGGGTGCAGGGGGATCCCAAAAGCTGGGACAGCCTGATCTTCTGCGCGTTGTCGGTCCAGTATCCTACCGTCGTGACCCCGACGGAGGCCAGGGGAAGAAGGCGGATCCAGCCGTTCCAGGTCCAGATGGTGTAGGCTGTAAGAAGGGCGATGATCCCCAGCATGGTCCAACGGCTCCTTACCCAGGTCCAGCTATCCGCCTTGAGCAGGAGGATGTTTCTCAGGATG
>ODAI013636724.1_pt1 | contig 13216 bp, 7 predicted proteins | sample 1539321 | NCBI WGS metagenome assembly ODAI01 (sample SAMN02144231, study PRJEB22623) | gut metagenome | biome: sheep rumen | host: Ovis aries | place: New Zealand | reverse complement strand
TCTCTCCCCCACTCTCGTCACTTTCCCAAGATGCACGCCGCCGACTTCAGGCGATAGAAACATTCAGCGACCTTGGCAGCGGCATACATATCGCCATGCAAGACCTTGACATACGCGGAGCCGGTAACCTATTAGGCGCAGAACAAAGCGGATTTATATCCGACTTGGGATACGAGACGTATCAGAAAATTCTGTCCGAAGCAGTACGTGAACTGCGCAATGACGAATTTCAGGACCTCTTCCGCGAAAAGATACAGGAAGGAACCCTGGACAGCGGTAGCGAATTTGTCGATGAATGCCAATTAGACACCGATCTTACTGCCCATCTGCCCGAAACATACGTACCAACCAGCAGCGAGCGCATGCTCCTGTATCGCGAACTTGACCAAATGGAGACACCACAGCAAATACAGGATTTCCAGAAACGCCTATGTGACCGTTTTGGCAAGATGCCACAGGAAGCCATAGACCTATGCGGAATGATTCGCCTGCGACAGTTAGGCAAGGAATCAGGCGTCGAGCGACTTATTCTAAAACAGGGACAGATGCGACTCGTCTTCGTAAGCCAAACCAGCAGCGCATTCTATCAGAGTCCGGTTTTCGACAGAATTATCTCGTTCTTCACCGTCAATTCTGCACGCTGTCAGCTGCGTGAAAAAAACGGTCAGCGCAGTATGGTAGTTAATGATATAAACACTGTATCAGATGCCTTGCATATACTGGAAACCATCAATTCCTGATTTTTCTTACTTCTTACTCAGCTTACTTACTCATCTAACTCTCTATAGGGGTATTTTCTATGATGAGAGAGTGTGTAGCAAGGGATTTTCTATAGCACATGTCCGGTACATGTCCGGTAGTTGTTCGGTATATGTCCGGTCAAACACCGGACATGTAGCGGACATATACCGAACGAATAGCGAACAAGGACATAAGGTGACTGTTAACTGAAATGGTTGACTCAGTTTACGCTTATTCGCCAAAGCGGTTGACAGTACTTTCTTTAGTAGCATTCGTCTTCATTTGGGAAATCGCATGACTTGACATCGGAGATGTACTGACCGATGGCGTCGGTCATGACGGTAAACAAGTCGGCATAGCGACGTAGGAACTTGGGAGAGAAGCCTTTGTTCATGCCAAGCATATCGTGGATGACCAGTACCTGTCCGTCGGCAGGTCCTGCTCCAATTCCTATCACGGGAATGCGCAGTTCGTTGCAGACCATATTGCAGAGTGCTGCGGGGATTTTCTCAAGTACAAGGGCAAAACAGCCTACTTCCTGCAGTGCCTTGGCGTCGGAAAATAGTTTCTGTGCCTCGGCCTCCTCGCGTGCCCGAACCGCGTATGTACCAAACTTGTTGATACTCTGCGGTGTGAGCCCCAAATGTCCCATGACGGGTATGCCTGCATCCAAAATGGCCTTTATCTGCGGCAGTATCTCGACACCGCCCTCGAGCTTAAGGGCATCAGCGTGAGTCTCTTTCATGATACGTATGGCATTGGAAACGCTCTCGGTAACATTGACCTGATATGTACCAAACGGCATATCGCAAACGACAAGGCTGCGCTGAACGCCGCGCACTACGCTCTTGGCATGATAAATCATCTGGTCAAGTGATATAGGGAGGGTTGTCCAATTGCCTGCCATAACATTGCTGGCACTGTCACCGACAAGTATGATGTCCATTCCTGCCTGATCGACAATCTGTGACATTGTATAGTCATAAGCTGTAAGCATGGCTATTTTCTTGCCCTGCTGCTTCATTTCAATTAAGCGGTGTGTGGTGACTTTGCGTGTATCGTCAACTAAGTATCCTGACATATTGGGATTGATAGATTTTTATATTTATGTTATTAATTTTCTGCAAAGATACGACATTTAGGGGACAAGTGTATTGAAATGTGGAAAATTTTTATATCTTTGTGGTCGTGAAATTAGTGTATGAATAAATCAACCTTACATATTTACAAGGCAAGTGCGGGAAGTGGCAAGACATTCGCGCTGACTTGCGAATATATACGTCTGATGGTTACCGAAGAGACACGGGACGAGTATATGCATACGCTGGCGGTTACCTTTACTAACAAGGCTACTGCCGAGATGAAGGATCGTATTATCCAACATTTGTATGGTATATGGAAGGGTATGCCCAGCAGTGACAGTACGCTGAGTGCTGTACGGGATGCACTAAAGGCTCATGGCAAGAATGTAGAGACTGAAACAATAAGGTCACGCTGTGGTGTGGCGTTAAGGGCTATATTGCATGATTATTCGCGCTTCCGTGTCGAGACGATAGATAGTTTTTTTCTGAGCGTAATGCGTTGTCTGGCACGTGAGCTGGGCCAGAGTAGCAACCTACAGGTTGATTTGAGGGATGCCGAAGTAGCCGCTCTGGCTGTGGACCGCCTGATAGACAGACTAGAAGAGGACGGGGAACTGCAACGTATAGTGATGGATTATATCCACGAACAGATGGAAAGTGATGGAAAGTGGAACGTCTCAAAAGGTATAAAGAGGTTTTCTGGACAGATATTCCGCGAGGATTTCAGCAGCCGTACTGACAAGGAGCGTGAGACAATACAAGATGACAGGAGGGCAAATGATTTTCGCAAGACTATGCGCAAGATGCGCAACGACAGCGAGAAACGGAAGAAGGATCTGACGCAACAGATGAAGGTAGATATTGAAGGTAATGCTAACATTGCAGAATGGTGCGGAAAATTGCCTGCCCTGACGTATGTAAACAACGTCCTGCTGGGAAAGAGCAACAAGAATATTCAGGACGGCAAGGGATTCAGGGCATTTCTGGAAGACGGATCCTCGGCACTGAAGAAGGCAAATCAAAATAATCCCGAGGCCATTGAGGTAATGCGTGACCTGGGTAATAGGTTCAATACCTATCTGACGGAATTGAAGGAAGCGGAAACTGATATGAATACGGCAGATTTGGCACTGAGATATACATATCCGCTACAGTTGCTGTGCCGTATAGACGATGAGGTGCGTTCGGTCAACGAGGAAAACGAGCGTATTGCCCTGAGTAAGACCACTACCCTGCTATCGCGCCTAGTAGATGGTCAGGACAGCCCGTTTGTATTTGAAAAAATTGGCTCCGTCCTGCGCAACATAATGATAGACGAGTTCCAGGACACCAGCGTAATGCAATGGGAGAATTTCCGTGTGCTTCTTTTCGAGAATCAATCATTGGGCGGCAGTGACCTGCTGGTTGGAGACATTAAGCAGAGCATATATCGCTGGAGAGGCGGCAACTGGGCCTTGCTCAGTAATATTTCGGATACGATGAAGGGATGGAATCCCGTGAACAAGCACCTGAATACAAACTGGCGAAGCGACAGTAACATAATTAAGTTTAACAACAGCTTCTTTCCGGGTGCTGCTGGAAAACTGGACATGCTGGACGAGGGGGCAAGATTCCGCCTGAAGGACATATATGCCGACGTTGGACAGGAAATACCAACCCACAAGGGAGATTGCGGTTTTGTAAGCCTTGACATCTACTGCGGAACGGAGGTGGACAAGAGTTGCAAGTGGAATAAGGAAGAAATACTGTCGTGGCGTATGGACAGTATGCTGAGGGAGATTGAAAATTTGCATTCACAAGGGCTACCGCTTGAGGAAATGGCCATAATTGTCAGGTACAACTCACAGGCAACTATTCTGTTGGATTATTTTGCAGCAAATGCTTCCAGTGACATAATGCTGTCCAGCGACGAGGCCTATTTGCTGGAGAACAGTACTCTTGTGCAGATAATGATATCTGTACTGCGCATGATTGTGACTGACACAGACAAGAATCCCGTGCCAATGCGCACCTTCCTGCTGCTATACTATCGAGAGATTCTGAAGAGCGATATAAGTACCGACAGACTGATGCGTGGAGATGCCGGGGAACTACTGCCTGACTGGCTCAGGAACAACATCAGCGCCCTGGCATGCAAGCCGCTGTACGAACTGCTGGGAGAGATATACCGCGAACTGGAATTGCAGAAACTGAACGTCCAGGATGCCTATCATTTTGCCTTCCTGGATTGTGTCATGGATTATCTGCGAGACAACCCTGGCGACATACACTCGTTCCTGGAGGCATGGGACGAGACATTGAGCCACAACCCTATCCCATCAGCACGAAGACGCGGAATACGTATCCTGACGGTACACAAGTCCAAGGGATTGGAATTCCATACCGTATTCATGCCTTTTGCTGATTTCCGTATCGAGGCGGAACCGCCACAGCATGAGACCATATTGTGGTGTAAGGCCGATGGGGGTGATGACAAGGTTAACGACCTTGGCAAACTGCCCATCAAACTCTCCTCGCAGATGGAGAACAGCCATTTTGCAAGACATTATGACGAGGAGCACCTGCAGCGCAGGGTAGATGAACTAAATTCGCTGTATGTAGCCATGACGCGTGCTTCACACAATATGTATATGTGGTGCGAGACGCGAAACAAGTGGGACAAGACCAGTAGCACTGGCGATTTGCTGAACGAGGTGTTGAACCCTGACAAGAGTTTTGACGAAGGCATATTTCACATTCAGACCGGTGAACCCGTAGTCAAGGTTGAAGACGAGAAGCGGAGCGACAACCGCATGAACCCAGCGTACGAAGCGCACGAGACCGCGATGGTAAGTTTTGTTCCCCGTATGGATTTCAGACAGAGCAGCGAGGCACACGAATTATTCACTGGTATGGAGCGTGTAGGTGACAAGATTGTGATGCACGAGGAGAATTTGAGTCTGCGCGTCTTGGGTACAGCATGCCATAACGTACTGGAACAGATAGATAATTGGAATGATACCGGACGTGTATTGGACGCAGCACTGATAAACGGTATGGTTGATGCCGGACAGATGGAAGAACTTAAGGTACAACTGCAGCAAATCCAGGACGATCCAGTGGTGCGGGAATGGTTTAATCCCGAAAACATAGTATTTACTGAGTGTGAGATACTGAATCCGAAAGCGAGCAGGCACAGGCTTCGCAGCCGTCGTCCCGACCGAGTGGTGATGCGCGACGGAGTGATTACTGTGATAGATTACAAATTCGGTGACGAACATAATGGATATAACAGGCAGGTGCAAGACTATATGTATTTGCTTGGGCAGATATATCCTGACACACAGATTCGCGGATATCTGTGGTATGTGAGAAATGCTAAGGTAGAGGAGGTTATGCTGTGAGAGCTTTTTTACAATACGTGGCTGAGGATCTGATGCAGCGCCATGAGAGAGACCTGTCGAAAGTGGTGATTGTCTCGCCCAACAAGCGAGTTCGTCTGTTCATGAACGAATATTTGCTGAACATGGCATGTCATGCGATATGGGCTCCGCATTACCTGACTATTGGCGATCTGTACAATTCAATAGCTAATACAACCGTTTGCGACATGATACCGGCCGTCAGATGTCTGTACAACATATACCGTGACATACTGGGGGCTGACAAAGTCGAGAGCATGGACCGTTTCTGGGGATGGGGAGAGTTGATGCTGAATGACTTTGATGACATTGACAAGCATCTGGTTAATGCTCACGAACTGTTTTTGAATACACGCCAGTTATGTGAGATGGACAAACTGGATTTCCTGACAGATAACCAGCGTGAGGCTCTACAGCAGTTTTTCGGAACCTTCAGCGACAATCGTACGACTCTACAGAAGCGCTTTATGCAATTGTGGGAGATTATGCCTCAACTATATGACGGGCTCAGGAAATCCATGCCTGATGGGATTGCTCCGTATGATGGAGCCGTGCAGCGCAGCGTAGTCGAGGACATGGAGCTACTCGAAAGCCTGCCGATGGATACAGAATACTGTTTTGTCGGATTCAATATGTTGTGTGAAACGGACAAGGCTTTGATGCAGTTCTTAAAGAAACGCAAACAGGCAGTATTTTACTGGGACTATGACTTAATGTATGTACAGGATGACAGTTTTGAGGCAGGCGACTTTATCAGGGAGAACTTGAAACTGTTCCCCAACCAACTGACAGATACAGGTATTTTTGACAACCTGCGTGACAGAAACGAGCTAACCTATGTCTCCACATCAACGGACAGCATTGGCACACGATACATACCCGAATGGATAGAGCAGAACCTGGGTGAGATTGAACGTGAGACAGCTATCGTGCTGTGTGACGAGAATCAGTTGCAAGGTGTCTTGAATGCAATTCCTGACAGCAAGCCGGATGCGCTAAACATTACTATGGGATACTCGCTGAAAGGAACACCGATATTCAGTCTTGTATGCGCGCTGCTGGCATTACAGACGGACGGATGGGATGTGCGAAAGAAAAGGTTCCGCCGCAGTTTTGTGAACAGTATAGAGTACCATTCATTTGTAAGATATATAGACAGGAACGAGTGGATGCAGCACATCGAGGCAAATGACAATGCTGCCCTGATTGCGTGGCTGGACAAGATAATAATGGGAGTCGTGCACGAAGGTATGGATATAATGATGGCTGAAAGCATATATCTGGTACATCATAGCTTGCAGCAGTTCCTAGTAATGGCTACCGACAAGGATAATCCACTACAACTGCAAGATATTACGATACGCAGGTTGCTAAGACGTGCGCTAAGCTCACTCAGTATTCCATTTCACGGTGAGCCGGCTGAAGGCCTGCAGGTAATGGGCGTGCTGGAAACGCGTTCACTGGATTTCAGGAACATACTGATGCTTAATGTCGGTGAGGGCTATCTGCCCAAAACTGGTGCTGACGTATCGCTCGTTCCTAATACCATACGAATCGGTTACCATTTGACGACTTTGCGCCATAAAGTGGCTGTATATGCGTATTATTTCTATCGTCTGATACAAAGGGCCGAGAAAGTCACATTTGTATTTAACCAGAATTCGGCCGGCATGATTCATCATGAGATGAGCAGGTTCATGCGGCAGTTGCAGGCAGAAACGGACATAAGTATCCGTAGCATTAACCTCGAGGCCTCACAGGAGGTCAGCGAATGTATGGTGGACGAAGTTGCAAAGAGTGACGAGATAATCGAGCAGCTGCATGAGATGTATGATATGCTGAGAAATGGTGAAGCAAAGCCGTTATCCCCCACTAGCATCAACAGGTTTATGGATTGTTCGATGAAATTCTACCTGCAGAATATCTGCAGGATGAAGGTCGAGGAAGATCCTGAGGACGGAATTGATCCGCTGCTCATGGGAACAATATTCCACAACACGATGGAAGACATCTATGCCGAGATATGCTCCCACACGGGCGGAACAGACATAATCAGCAAACAAGCACTTACCACATTCATCCAGGACAAAGAACTTCGCAACAAATTTATAGACAAGCGCTTTGAACTGGATGCAAAGGTCAAGGATTTCAGGGGCGAGAACATTTTGATACGCAATGTCGTGGAGCGATATGTCATAAATACGCTTGAATATGATTGCCGTCAGGCACCATTTGTACTGAAGGCTATCGAAAAGGACTTTGATATGATGCTACCAGTACGCAACGAGGACGGTAATACGGAAATTGCAAGGGTCAGGACTGGAGGACGTGTGGATCGTCTGGATATCGTCAAGGATGTCAATGGCGAGGATGTACTGCGTATAGTGGATTACAAGACGGGATCGGCAAAAGCTGCGCCTGCTAAGATTGATGACCTGTTCAAGGACAAGGACCACAACGGATATTATCTGCAGACATTTCTTTATGCACTTTCGGTACTGGACAAGACTAAGGGTGCAATGCCAATACGCCCAGCCTTGCTGTATGCAAGCCAGGCTGGAGCTCAGGATTACGACCCTGTACTGAAAATAGGCAGCCCCTCAAACCTACAGATGATAAATGACATACGGATTTATAAGGACGAATTTATCAGCAATCTTGAAACTGTCATACGCAGAATATTCGACCCCACCCTTCCGTTTGTCAGGACTGATAACGACAGGGTGTGCCAGTACTGCGAATTCAAGAGCCTTTGCGGCAAGAAGGAAAGAAAGGTATAAACGTTTAACAACATAGTTACAAAACAATGAAAATGAAAAAATTACTTTTTTTATTTGCAATGTGTATGGCCACTGGTGCTACTGCTGTGGCACAGAGTGCGGCAGAAACTCCGTTTGCCGTCCCGCAGTTAAAGTCATGGAAGACTGCCCGGGGTACCTTCAATACAGACACACGCGAAATTGTCGTTACGGCCAAGAAGGATGAACTGAAGGCTGCTGCTGACTATATGAAAAAGTCCATGCACTTGATGCGTCCGGTCAAGGACAAGAAGACTGCGGCAACCATAGAACTCAAATTGCAGAATATGGGCAAGAAAGGCGACGAGGCATACAAAATCGACATCAAGCCACGTAGCATAAGCATATCGGGGGCTTCTCCCCGTGCTGTCCTTTGGGGTGTACAGACCATCCTGCAGATGAGTGAGCAGAACAAGCAGTTGCCCTGCGGAACTATTCAGGACAATCCTGACTACAAACTGCGTGGCTTTGTCATTGATGTCGCTCGCAAGTTTGTACCACTCGACTATCTGTACAGTCTTGTAAGAACCATGTCTTACTACAAAATGAATTGCCTGCAGGTACATCTAAACGACAATGGTTTCAAGAAATATTTCCACGAGAACTGGGACGAGACATATTCTGCCTTCCGTCTGGAGAGTGACCGATTCCCCGAACTAACTGCACGCGACGGACATTACACCAAGGCTCAGTTCCGTACGTTTATCAAGGAGAGCGCACTTTTGGGGGTCGAAATAATTCCCGAAATCGACGTACCTGCACATTCCTTGGCATTTACACATTTCCGCAAGAGTCTTGGATGCGAGGAGTTCGGTGTTGACCATCTGGATCTTACCAATCCTGAGGTTATTCCTTTTGTAGATAGTGTATTTGTCGAGTATCTTGAGGGGGCCGATCCCGTTTTCTGCTGTCCTCGAGTACACATCGGCACAGACGAGTACAGCAACAAGAAGCAGGATGTTGTCGAATTGTTCCGTGGACTTACCGACCACCTCATAAGACTAGTCGAAAGTTATGGCAAGCAGGCTGTAGTATGGGGGTCCCTGACCTATGCCAAGGGTAATACTCCTGTAAAGAGTAAGAATGTCCTGATGGACATATGGAACAATGGCTTTGCCGACCCCAAGGCCATGAAGGATGCAGGTTTCCAGCTGGTTTCTATCCCTGATGGATACGTTTACATCGTACCTGCTGCAGGTTATTACTATGATTACCTGAATGACAAATTCCTGTATGAGAGATGGACTCCTGCCAACATTGGCGGTATTATGTTCAGGGAGAAAGACCCGCAGGTAGAGGGAGGCATGTTCGCCGTATGGAATGATGTCTGCGGAAACGGCATAAGCATCGGTGACATTCACCACCGCACATTCCCTGCGCTGCAGGTTATTGCACAAAAGTGCTGGCATGCCGTGAATGACACTATAGGCTATGCCAAGTGGGACATGGCTCGCAAGGCTTTGGGTGAAGGTCCCGGAGTCAACGAATTGGGTACAACACAGATTTCCCTGCCTGCCCTCTCTGCCGACATCCGACTTACCAACGGACGCGGACTACAGCAAATCGGTTATGACTATCAGGTTGATTTTGATATAACATGGGCTCACGAGCGTCGTGGTACAGCACTTGCTAAGAGCGGGCGTGCCAAGTTCTATCTCTCCGACCCTATTCGCGGTATGCTCGGTTTCAGCCGCGATGGATATCTCTTTACTTTCAATTACAGTGGTCGCCCTGGCAAGAGCGAACACATTACCATCAAGGGCACAAACAAATACACTCAACTGTTGGTTAACGACAAAGTCATAGAAACACTGGGCTATGACGAAAGACTTGCCGCTGACAAAAAACCGTACAACATAGTTCGCACGCTTGTATTCCCGCTGGAGGAAACTGGTGTATTCAAAAGCCTAATTACAAACTTCTCGGCAAAAAAACTGTAAAAACCATCTGTTTTCACAATAATTCAAGCGCAGAATGCATGTCATTTTGCGCTTTTTTTGTAACTTTGGCGCGAAAATTTGTTTAAATATTATAATTGATGCTTACACTAAAAATGATAACTGAGGAGACCGAGAAAGTTATATCCGGTCTTGAGAAAAAACATTTCTGTGGTGCACGTGAAGCAATTGCCGAAGTTATTGACATCGACAAAGAGCGCCGCGAAACCCAGACACAGTTGGACAAGAATCTGGCTGATGCTAAAAAGCTGGCTACTGAAATAGGCGGTCTGATGAAACAGGGACGTAAAGATGAGGCCGAGAACATAAAGGCTCAGGTTGCTGCGCTGAAGGAGACAAATGCTGCCCTGGAGCAGAAGAAAGCCGATGCAGAACAAGCACTGACTGCCAAACTGTGTACGATTCCTAATATCCCGTATGACGAGGTTCCCGAGGGTTCAAGTGCCGAGGACAACTGGGTAGTGAAGTCAAACCTGAAGGAATGCAAGCCAGGTATAGATACTGTCGGCAACTGGAATACAAATCCGATTGTGGAGACTGCCAAACTGCCTCACTGGGAACTGGCAAAAAAATATGATCTGATTGATTTTGATCTGGGAGTAAAAATAACTGGTGCCGGATTTCCTGTTTACAAGGGTCTGGGAGCACGTCTCCAGCGTGCGCTGATTAATTTCTTTTTGGACGAGGCGCGCAAGTCAGGATATACCGAAATAATGCCTCCGACTGTCGTCAATGCTGCCTCGGGATACGGCACAGGCCAGCTGCCTGACAAGGAGGGTCAGATGTATCACTGTGATATGGACGACCTGTACCTGATTCCTACAGCCGAGGTTCCCGTAACCAACATCTATCGCGATGTGATTTTGGACGAGAAGGACCTGCCAATCAAAAATTGTGCCTATACTCAGTGTTTTCGTCGCGAGGCAGGTTCGTACGGCAAGGATGTACGTGGTTTGAACCGTCTGCACGAGTTCTCGAAAATTGAAATTGTACGCATTGACACACCAGAGCATTCGGCCGAGTCGCATAGGGAGATGCTGGAACACGTTGAGGGTCTCCTGAAGAAGTTGGAACTGCCATACCGCATCCTGCGACTGTGCGGCGGCGATGCATCGTTCACGAGTGCCATATGCTACGACTTTGAGGTATATAGTGAGGCACAGAAGCGTTGGCTCGAGGTTTCGTCAGTAAGTAATTTTGACACGTACCAGGCAAACCGTCTAAAGTGCCGCTACCGTAACAGCGAGACAAAAAAAACTGAACTATGCCATACTTTGAACGGCTCAGCTCTGGCACTGCCACGAATTGTTGCCTCTATCTTGGAGAATTTCCAGACGGAGGAGGGCATCCGCGTACCTACTGCGCTGATTCCGTATATGGGTTGTGATATTATTAAGTAAACAACGGAACGGATATGTATAGAATCATTTCGAAAAAGCAGTTTTCCGAGAAGGTATTCTGCATGGAGATAGAGGCTCCACTGATTGCAAAATCACGCAAACCTGGCAACTTTGTCATCGTACGTGTTGACAAGCACTCGGAACGAATACCATTGACCATTGCCGACGCTAACATCAAATCAGGTACAATAACGCTGGTTATTCAGATGGTGGGTATGTCGTCTACAAAACTTTGCCAGAAGAATGCAGGTGATACAATCGCCGACTTAGTAGGTCCATTGGGCAATCCTACGCATATTGAGAATTTCGGCACTGTAATCTGTGCCTGTGGAGGTTTGGGAGCAGCACCAATGCTACCCATCATCCGAGCCTTGAAAGCTGCCGGCAACCGTGTTTTGAGCGTAATTGCAGGACGTACGGCTGACCTAGTTATCATGGAGGACGAGATAAGGGAATCTTCGGACGAGGTTATCATAATGACCGATGACGGTTCAAAGGGCGAAAAAGGAGTTGTTACCGTTGGTATCGAAAAATTCTGCCAGCAGGAGCATATCGACAAGGCATTTGCCATAGGACCTCCGATAATGATGAAGTTCTCTTGTCTGATGACGCAGAAATACGGCATTTCGACTGACGTTTCACTGAACACCATTATGGTGGACGGCACAGGAATGTGCGGTGCTTGCCGACTAACCATTGGCGGAAAGACAAAGTTCGTATGTATTGACGGTCCTGAGTTTGACGGTGCCATGGTTGACTGGGACGAGATGTTCAAGCGTATGAGCACTTTCAAACGTGCAGAGCAGGAGGAGATGGACAACATCGAAATGCACATGTATGAGGATGTACAGAATGGTATAACGGAGAATACTGACATTACAATGGATGTTGAGCCAACCGATGAGGGAATTGATATCCTGACCGATCGCAATGCTCCGTGGCGTGACGAACTACGTAAGAAAATGAAGGCTAAGGAACGTACACAAATTGAGCGTGTCAAAATGCCTGAACTGGATCCTGTGTACCGTGCGACAACCCGTCTGGAGGAGGTTAATATAGGTCTGACCAAGCAGATGGCAATGACAGAAGCTCAGCGCTGTCTTGACTGTGCAAAACCTACTTGCGTGGAAGGATGTCCCGTAAATATAAACATCCCATCATTTATTAAGAACATCGAGCGCGGTCAGTTCCTGGCTGCTGCCAAGGTGCTGAAGAACACATCCGCCCTACCTGCCGTGTGTGGCCGCGTATGTCCACAGGAGAAGCAATGTGAGAGCAAGTGCATACATCTGAAGATGAACGAGCCCGCAGTAGCCATAGGCTATTTGGAACGCTTTGCTGCTGACTATGAGCGCCAGAGCGGCAACATGTCACTGCCTGACATAGAGCCAGCAAACGGAATAAAGATTGCTGTTGTCGGCTCGGGACCTGCAGGTTTGTCGTTCGCTGGCGACATGGTTAAGAGAGGTTACGACGTTTATGTATTCGAGGCTCTGCACGAAATTGGAGGTGTACTGAAATACGGAATACCCGAATACCGACTGCCCAACAGCATCGTGGAACACGAGATAGAGCGCCTCAAGGGGAGCGGCATGAGTCTTGTGCCGGACTGCGTAATAGGCAAGACGATCACTGTGGACGAGCTGAAAGAGCAGGGATTTAAGGGCGTGTTTGTGGCCAGCGGTGCCGGACTGCCCAACTTCATGAATATTCCGGGCGAGAACCTTATCAACGTGCTGTCGAGCAACGAATATCTGACGCGCGTCAACCTGATGGACGCCAGCAACGAGGCTACGGACACGCCTGTGCCTCACGGGAAGAGGGTGGCAGTGATTG
>ODAI010853155.1_pt1 | contig 13217 bp, 12 predicted proteins | sample 1539321 | NCBI WGS metagenome assembly ODAI01 (sample SAMN02144231, study PRJEB22623) | gut metagenome | biome: sheep rumen | host: Ovis aries | place: New Zealand | reverse complement strand
ATTATTCTATAAATATTACATTATTATATTTTATTTTTATAATAAGGTACCCCCACGTAAGTCCCCCACCAACTACCCCAAAAGTGCAAGTTGCAAAAGTTGCAAAATTGACAAAACTGCAAATATCCGTCAACATCTGTTAATAAACCTTTAACCCTTTTGTACTAGGTAACTCATGCCGAAAAGTAAAAATGCAACTTTTGCAACTTGCACTTTTCGGGGCGTTATCATCATTCTATGACGAAACAAACAAGGTCTTAATTAATTGGCTAGAAATAACAAATTTCCCGTTCCCAGCTAGCCACGCAGATGACGTTTCTCGCACGATTGGTTCAAGTGGATAGCCATGGTGGTGTTGTATTTGAATATTGTCGAAATTGCATCAGCTGGTCGATGACCTTAGCGGCTAAATTACTTATTCAATGATCAGCGTTTTGACAGTTCTGTCAATTTTGCCAGTTGAAGGATATGAAAAGAGAAATAATTAATAATTTTTAATGCAACATATTGAAAGCAGGAGCGACTTACAAACTTTTTTTTTGAAAAAAAAGCGTAAACGTTTGCGAGTTTAGGAAAAGATTTGTATCTTTGCCCCGATACTTGATGGCCTTAAGGACATGGTGTCTGACATTACCAAATATAAAGACGTGTTTAGACCTCACGTCTTCTGCGCATCCTTACTATAAGTTGGACGCAACAAAAATTACTATTAACCCACTAAATTGGGAGTTCAAAGGCCAATTTTAGTAAAACTATATGTTGAACAATATAATTAATTATATCATATCGCAAGGCATTGTACTAGCTAATCGCTGCAAATTGGGATTTAGCATTAGACCATGTATCATTATCATAATGATGCTTTGTGCACTATACGCTAATCGAGGGTGGGCACAGGTAGTTCCCCTCCCCAACAATTTTACTTTCACAAAAATGACTATTAACCCCAATTATACCGACGAGAACGGAGAAAATATAATCAAATGTGATTTTAATTTAAGGATAAAAGACCCCAGATACAATCCTATCAAGGTGGCACTAAGCATAGAATGCCCAAAGGGAACATTATACCACGATATAAATGGCAATGAGTTGTATAATAAAAGCCAAGTTATAAACACTGTAGCAATGAATTCTAACTATAATGGTTGGTTAGGGTTTATAAAAAGTAAAATATCACCACTCCCTGGTACTAACACTTATTATGCCCGACTCTCAGTTATAAGCGGACGGACTCGAGCTATAGAAGCACAAAGTAAATACATTCCTTTCACCATGACAGGGGAACAAAGCAACGCTCAGGAAATGAGTAGTAAGAGCAACATACCTCAACAAAATAGCACATTATTCCAAGATAACATTTTATCGGCACACAGAGGTGACGCAGAGGCACAAACACGTGTAGGTGTAGCATATATAATGGGGGATGGCATTTCTATCAATCACACTGAAGCGGTTTCATGGTTCAGAAAAGCAGCCCAACAAGGTTCTAATACAGGGCAATACGAATTAGGACTTTGTTATGAAAATGGTATAGGTGTTAGCAAAGACATGAAACAAGCTGTATACTGGTATCGTAAATCTGCAGAACAAGGCAATCCACAAGCTCAATCTGACCTAGCTAATTGCTATTTCGGGGGGAACGGTGTGGATAAAGACTATTCTAAGGCATATGATTGGGGTATAAAAGCAGCAAACCAGGGCAACGTGGATGCACATTATATAATCGGGTGTTTATATGCAGAAGGGCTAGGCGTCAAACAGGACCAAAAGGCTGCGGTATCATGGTTCAAAAAGGCGGCAGAAAAAGGGCATGTGGCTTCTCAAGGATATTTAGGATTTTGTTATTATACTGGACAAGGTGTTGAGCAAGATGAAAAAACAGGATTGTCGTGGCTCAAAAAGGCTGCCGATCAAGGTGAAAAGCAATCCCAAAATATGCTTGCAGAAATCGAAAAAGAAAAGAAAGCAGGAGAACTAACCGCGAAAACAGAGTCTGAAAAATCATTAAAAGTCGATGTAGACTGTGACGTTCCAACTATTGGCGGGGCCGACAAACACACATATGCTGTAATCATTGGCAATGAGAAATACAAGAATGTTGATGAGGTTGCCTATGCAGAAAATGACGCAAAAGTTTTCAAAGAATATATAGAAAAAACTATCGGAGTACCAGGAAGCCAAATAAATTATATTGAAAATGCTGGATATAATGATATAAGGTCAGCTGTGAAATGGCTAAGACGTGCTATGGAAATAAGCCAAGGATTAGGGAGGGCTATTTTTTATTATGCTGGTCATGGTATTCCTAGCAACAAAGACAAAACTGCTTATCTTCTTCCTGTAGATGGCATCTGTAATGACATAGAATCTGCATATAGTCTTTCGTTGCTATTTGAAACATTAGGAAATGTCCCCTCTAAATCTGTAACGATTTTCTTAGATGCTTGTTTCAGCGGTTCTCTGCGCGACAAAGGAATGATAGTAAAAGCAAGAGGTATAAAAATCAAACCTAAGATAGGTATGCCAACCGGCAATACAGTTGTATTCTCTGCATCTCAAAATGATGAGGCTGCATATCCATACAAATCAAAACATCATGGTATCTTTACCTATTTCTTATTGAAAAAGATTAGAGAGACTAATGGCAATGTCTCCTTTAAAGAATTAGAAGATTACCTAAAAGAGAATGTTATTAAGACATCATTCACAGAGTATAATGATGATCAAACCCCAGTAGTTACCCCATCATCGGAAATAGGAAAACAATATCATAATTTGAAATTAAAATAGTATTAATATTAACACAGAATTGAACATGAAAAGATTATTGTTTATCACATTGATTGCGTTATTTATTTGTAATAACACGTCAGCACAAATGTCCACACAAGACAAGATGAAGAAACGTGCCGAACTACTTAAAATGAATAAGAAGTTGCAAGCAGCAGATATTGACGATGCGACCAAGGATCAAGCAAAAGAGATGAAGAAAGAGGGCTGGAAAGTTGCTCCTGGTCATCTGCCTTTGGAACAGCAGATATCTCGCTCTGTCCTATTGCAAAACCAGTTTGAAGACGACCTTGTAACACCCAAATACGTTTGGGGTGACGCCACATCAATTGCAGAGAACTACGACGGCGGCAAGATGCAAGCTCTTGAACTTGCCAGAATAAATCTTGTCTCATCAATAGAGAGCAATATCACACAGATTGTTGAAACAAATCGTGATAACCAGCAATTAAGCGAAGGCAGCGCAGCAACTATCATTAAATCGTTGGGTACCGCTAAGTCTTACATTTCACAAAAAATTGGCCAAACAATCACTGTCATAGATACTTATCGTGATCGCCCCAACAATAATGTAGAGGTACGTGTGATGATTTTCTATAGCATGGATAAGGCTAAGAAATTGACCCATGATGCTGTTCGCAAGCAACTGGAAAAAGACGGCCAGTCCATCAGTGATGAAGAACTTGATAAATTGATGGGTGGGAAATGAAAAAAATAGGAATCCTGATAATGTCACTCCTCCTCACCTCCACAGTCCTAGCCCAAACAGTAAAGACTGTGGAAGGTGAGTATACTTATTATGCCCCAAGCAACGTGACACTTGAAGGAGCCAAGATTACTGCCCTTGAGCGTGCCAAGACCAAAGCTTTGGCAGACATGTTTGGCACGGCTATTTCGAAGTCGAACAACACCAGAGTAGAAACGGATAACGGGAAAACAAATATCAACTTCTCCTCTATAAGCATCAGTGATGTTAACGGTGACTGGTTGGAGGACATAGAAGAGCCCCAATATGACATTTCATACCAAGAAGGCATGTTAATTGTTTCTGTACACGTGAAAGGCAAAGCTCGGGAGAAAGTCATTGCCAGTACTGATTTCAAAACAAAGATACTACGAAACGGCATAGAGGACAAGTTTGAAAGCGACACATTCAATAACGATGATGACTTCTATCTCTCGTTCCAATCGCCAACGAATGGCTATCTTGCCGTCTATCTTGTCGATGCAGAGAAACAAGCATTCTGCCTCCTACCCTATCGAAAGCAAACGGAAGGAATTTATAAAATCAAAGCCAATCAACATTACTTGTTTTTCAACATCCAAGAAGCACCTGCTTCAGAGCGTTCATTTGTAGACGAATACCAAATGAGTTGCGAGCGAAGCATTGAGACCAATGAAATCTACGTTATTTTTTCGCCTAATGAGTTTACAAAAGCTGTAGACAAGCACTCAGGAGAGTTGATTCCACGACAATTACCTGTTGGAGATTTCCATCAATGGCTTTCAAGATGCCAAACCGAAGATAAACGCCTGAGCTATAAGCACCAGACCATCACTATCCAAAAATAGACAAAGACGATGATTAAAGGAAAGAACATATTTTGCTGTATTATCATAGCTGTTTCAATTCCGACTGGAGCCTCAGCTCAGGATGATTCAGACATTCTTCTGAAACAATACGAGACTTTTCAGAATGATGCTAAGAAGGAATACGTATCTTTCCGAGACAGAGTCAACAAGAAATATGCCGACTTCATGGAAAAAGCCTGGAATGACTATCATGTTAATGCTCCTGTTGACTTCCCTATAAAGAGAGAGATTAAGCCTATACCATATAAGAAAGAAAAAGAACAAGAAAGGCCTGAAGTGCCAGAAGAAAAAGAAAAGGAGATCATCCCTTTTGAAACGACACCGACTCCACAACCGAAGCCAGTTGAGCCTATTGAAGAAAACGAAGAAACCATCAAGACCAACTCATTCACGTTCTATGGAACAAAGATGTCGGTCAGATGGGGAAATGCAGAGCAGCTCAAACTAACCGGACATAACGAAAAAGCCTTTGCTAAAGCGTACCGAGAACTGACAGGAAGTTCATACAATAACCTTATCAATGACTGCCTGAAGTTACGTGAGAAACATTCATTATGCGACTGGGCTTATTTCAAGATGTTGCAATCGCTATCAGAAGCGGCTTGCGGGAAAGGAACTAATGAGGCGGTTTTCCTACAGGGCTACCTATTCCACCAATCGGGCTATACCATGCGATACGCCATCAATCCAGCAACGAGCCGCCTTCACCTTTTGTGCAAGATTGACGGCATAGCCTATGAACGTGCCTATCTGAACGTGAACGACGACAATCTTTTTCTGATGGACGGCAGCAAAGTCGACGACCTAAAAGTCTGTGAGGTCGCTTATCCGGGAGAGCAAGCCATGAACCTGAACATTTATGAACTACCAAGACTCAGCGTTGATATCTCAGACTATCGTACCATCTCATCAAGCTATGTCTCAGTTGAAGCAAAGGTAGCAGTAAACAAAAACCTGATCAACTTCTTCAAAGATTACCCTCCATCATACTGTAATGGTGACCTCATGACCTGTTGGGCATACTATGCCAACACTCCTGTATCAAAGGAGATTAAGGATAATCTATATCCGCAACTGCGCAAGCGATTGGGGAATGCGACACCTCTGATGGCTGCCAATCTGCTACTAAACTGGGTACAGATGGGGCTTAAATATGCTGTCGACGAGAAAGTATGGGGATATGAAAGAGCCTTCTTTGCTGAGGAAACGTTCTTCTATCCTCTGTGCGATTGCGAAGACAGGGCTATTCTCTATTCCCATCTGGTAAGAGACTTGTTAGGCCTAGATGCCTTATTGGTTTATCATCCAGGTCATCTGTATACAGCTGTCTGCTTCAATAACGAAGATGTGCAAGGTGACTACTTCATAGTTGAAGGCAGGAAGTTTATGGTAGCTGACCCGACATACTATATGGCAAATGTTGGTAAGACCATGAGCAATATGGATAATTCAAAAGCAAAAGTAATACTACTCAAGAAATAAAACATCATGCGATATCTTTTATTACTATTCATAGGATTGTGCATCTGCCTTAATAGTTCTAAGGCACAAAGCAGTGTAGACACCCGGATTGCCGTTAATAGCAAAACTGACGACAAGACATTTGTCGTTATCATATCAAATGAGAACTACAAACACGAAGAGAGTGTACCCTTCGCCAAGAATGACGGAGAGGTATTTAAGATCTACTGTCATAAGACTTTAGGAATTCCAGAGAGCAATATCCGCTTTTTGCCAGATGCCACTCTCAACGAAATGAACTTCGAGTTGGAATGGTTGGACGAAGTTCTCAGAGCCTATGATGGTGAGGCTCGTGCCATTATCTATTATACAGGACACGGAATGCCCGACGAACGGAGCAAAGATGCCTATTTGCTACCCGTAGACGGCTATAGCAAATCTCCCTCCAGTGGTTTAAGTACAAAGACTCTGTATAGGAAATTAAAGGAGATGCATTCTAACAACATCTTAGTCTTCTTAGATGCCTGCTTCAGCGGATCTAAACGTGACGGAAAGATGCTCGCATCATCACGAGGCGTGAAGATTAAACCCAACCAAGAGCCTGTAGGTGAAAACACGGTCGTTTTCTCTGCAGCTCAGGGTTACGAAACGGCATACCCCTATAAGAACCAACAGCATGGCATGTTCACCTATTATGTATTGGACAAGTTGCAGAAATCGGGTGGCTACACGACGTTAGGCGAGCTGAGTGACTATGTGACAAAAGAGGTAAAGCGCAAATCGGTTGTGGTTAATGGTAAATCGCAAACACCATCACTGGTTGTTGCATCAAATAATACAGAATGGCGAAATTGGCGCTTCGCTCCTGCTGCTGCCAAGCGATATGAAACAAGAAATGTATCGGCTCCTACTCCAGCAACAACAACGACAACTACGGCTCAGCCTACTCAGACACAAAGGAGTTCAAGCGCACCTGTTCAAACTATACGGATATCATCCTCTCCTACAAACACCGCATCAGCAGCTCCTGCGCCTGTTGACAATGCTGCACTTTCAAACCTTGTGAATCAAGGAAAGAAAGCTATGCGGGCCATGAACTATGACTCAGCCAAGAAGAATTTCCAACAAGCAGCCAATCAGGGAAGCATTGAGGCCAACTATCAGTTGGGATTGCTCTACAGCAACAGCAACTACGATGGTTACAACAAAGAAACTGCTACCAGCTATTTTCTCAAAGCTGCAAATGCCAACAATGTGGATGCTATGTATCAAGCCGGTATGATGTATCTGGGAACAGACAACTCTACCGCAAAGTCGTGGCTGCGAAAGGCTGCCAATAACGGTCACAGCCGTGCTCAGGCACAACTCTCGAGATTAAGATAACAACAATAAATAATAACTTAAAACAAAAAGATTATGAAAAAGGTTTTAATGATTTTGATGGCAACGTTCGCCTTTGGTTTGCTAAGCGTTAAGGCTCAAGACAATCCTATAAAAATCGTTACTGGACACCCTGACTTTCAGATTCAGATAAAGCGGTGTGCTGCCAGTGGCAAAAATGTAGTCCTAGACATGGTCTTCAAAAATGAAGGAGCGGTAGACACTGGGGATCTCAACATTTATGTAGACTCATACGGCTGGCCACACGATGACTGGGATATAACAGTCTATGATGATGAGGGCAACTTATACAGACAAGGAGCACGCGTAAAATTTGCGAATTATGGATATCAACCAATGGTTAAGGGGGGCATAGAGTTGGTTGCTGGTGTTCCTGTAAAAGTAAGTATTAAGATTCCCAATGTCGCTGAAACTGCAACATCCTTTGCAAAAATCACATTCCTTGTAGAGAATAAATTGTGGGGAATTGGCGATAAACCTGTTGAAATTCGAAACGTTCCTATTACTAGAAGATAATCAAATTTTGCATGATGAAAAAAATATCAGCTATTATAATCGCGTTTATCGCCTTTGGTATTCAAAATGTTACAGCTCAAGAAGCTGCTCTAAAAATTGCCACTGGTAATCCTGATTTAAAAGTACAAGTCAAGAGATGTGTTGCTAATGGCGACCAGGTCTTTGTAGATTTGACTTTCATGGATGAGGCTGAGGATGTGGAAGCAGTTATATTATGTAACGGATGGACAGAGGTACAGGATTCCGAAGGAAATACCTATAATGGTTATCCTAATCTGTTTTGCAGAATTGCAAAGGGAGAATACACCCCTTACCCACCAAAATTTACATTATTGGAAGGAACGGCATTAAAGGTCTCTTTTAAACTTGATAAAGTACCATCTTCTGCAGAGTATATTGCCAGAATGAAGATACGTATGGAATCCCAAAAATATGGTGTCCCTAATTATGTGACAATCAAAAACATTCCTATAACAAGAGATTAGTAACTAATACAAAAGCTTTATGAAGAAATTATTAATGATTTTGATGGCGATATTCGCCTTTGGTTTACAGAATGTGAATGCACAAGATGCACAATTGAAAATTGTAACGAACCACCCTGATTTTCAAATTAAGGTTAAGCGTTGCGCTGCAAGTGGAAAAACAGTAGTCATAGACTTGATATTAAATAACGTTGGGACAAATGACGTTAGAATTAATAATGTTATTGTCTACGGTTGGTCTGAAGCATATGATGATGAAGGGAACATCTACCAAGGAGATAACCTGAAAGTCAAAGTTGCAAATAGACAGAACTATAATGGAACCTCCGGAGACTTCCTGTTTCCATCAGGAGTTCCTATGAAATTGAGCATCCAAATCAATAATGCCTCAACTTCCGCTGAAAGTATTGCAAGGCTTTCATTGCGTTTTGATTGTGGGGTTTGGGGATTAGACAATAACAAATTAGTAAAAATCAGCAATATTCCCATATCACGAAATTAAGTATCTATGAATCTATCAGTTTGGAATAGGTTAAAAAAATGGAGTAAGACAGGATGGTGGAATTTTTTTTCCTCCATCCTCCTCAGCTTTTTCATACTAATCTTCAGCTATCTATTAGGTAACACTTCGTTTCCTCTGCCAGACGAGATAGGACTCTTCCAGAAGATAAATGGATGGAACTCGTTCTGGGGCATTCCCAAAGGAAACATTCCAGATAGCCTGCTGTTTGTCAACGTATGCTATGACAAAGAACTGGTAGATTATGAAGAAAACGGAATGCCTGTTGGGAAATTTGTTATCACAGACAGACAGAAACTGCTTGACCTGTTGACGAAGGCTAAGGAAGCCAACAACTATCGTTACATATTCCTTGATGTTATTTTCGAAGAAGGAATAGAAACTCCAGTTGACTCTGCGCTATTTCATACAATAGCCTCAATGGACAGAATTGTTATTCCTGTGCATGAGAATGTGGAACTGCATGATAGTATTCTCTATCCCAAAGCTGCTAATGCCGATTATACGATAGCATGGGAAGAAACGAACTTCGCCCGTTACCAGTTTCTCCACAGAGTTGGAGAGTCAGTCCCACTTAAAATGTACACAGACAAACTGAAACTCGAAGGCACTGGAATTCATAAACATTGGGGGGGACTGTGGTATACGGATGACGGAAGACTTTGCAGAAATGGCATTACGCTATTGATGAAGGTTAGGATGACAGGCAGACTCATGGACACCGAAGGACAGGTAAGAGAACGAAACTATATTCACCTGGGAGCTGACCTTTTGGATATGGACTCTATCATCTCTGTCAAAGAACAGATAGATGACAAAATTATCATTGTAGGAGACTTCAAGAACGACGTACATGACACCTATATAGGGCCACAACCAGGATCTGCCATTTGCATCAATGCATACATTGCCCTCATGAACGGAGATCACCTGATTAGCTATTGGGCTATTTTCTTGCTTTTTTGCCTGTATTTTGTGATAGGCTATATCGCCTTAAACAAACAGCTATTTGGCCAAATGGTCCTTCGTATTATGCCCCCCAAAATAAGGACATGGTCTTCTACAGTAAGCGACATACTGAATAAACGGAAATGGATTAGAGTTTTACTGTCATTCCTAAGCATCACTCTGTTCTTCTCTTTTATCGCTTTTATAGCATATCTAAATGACGTCGCATTCAATGTATGGCTACCGTCTCTGGTTTATTCCTCCCTATTTGCTTTCAAAGAGAAATTAGAATTATAAAAAATGAAAAGAATACTGTTTCTATTATGCCTACTATTGGGGACATGTTTAGCAAAAGCAGATGTTTTCAAAGTGCTATTTGTCAATGATAAGAGTTTAAAATTTACTAATGGCAAACCTGTAAGAGTTGGCGATAAATTTAAAGAAGCAACGGACATTCGATGGGAGAAAGACAAACAAGCCATAAAAGCCATCAATCTAGGTACTAAGAAACAAACCTTGTTTGTTGGGAAATCATGGATTAAAAAGACAGGCATAGAAGCATTGTTGCACAAAAGGCACCTGTCGACACATGACGACAACAAAGAACCAGGTCAACTTACTCTATTTGACAAATTACAAAGGACTTTTGATGATCAATATGACTTGTTAGACGCCATAGAAGTCAAAACGGAGGTAGAGTTGTCCGATGCCTGTTATTTCCAAGTTTCTTACATGTATGGCGACACGAAAAAAAGCAAAAGACTGGCACATAAAGAGAACTCCGTGATTATAGATTCTTCTATTTTCGATGTTGACGGAGAACAGCTCCCACCAAGAGATGTCGAACTTACCATAGACTATGTGAACAATACTACCGGTGAAACGTTCTTTGTTAAGGATCATATTGAGCTAACCATTATTCCATCAATTCTCAAATAGCATTTTCATGGAGGTATCATTACACTTTGGAGAATCTTCCGCCATCAATCTAATCTAAAAATCGCCTTACGAAATGGTCAATGACGGTAATGCCCTCTTCCCTACTGATATGTCCTGCATTCACCTCGTCCAGTATAAAGGAGAGCAGTTGCATGGGCGTTATATCGATTCGACTGGCGATAACATCTATAGCATGAAGCTCTATGGCACAATATTTTCCGTCAGACATCATCATCCTAATAAGATGAAGCAGATAGCGCTTCTTATCCTCAAGTGTGTCCAGCAGTGTCGTCTCTGTAGGCTGCTGACGAATGGAATCCATCAATTCCGTATTCGATATTCCTTCTAACTGACATACTCCCAGAATAGTCTTCTTCTCCTCCTCACTGAACTCCTTGTCAGCAACAGCCACAAAAAGCAGGTCGCGTGTCAGCGTCCGCTCATCCGCATTTAAATCGTTTTTAAACCAATCTACTATACTCATTGTCTTCGGTTTTTTGTTATACTTTGTGCAAAAATAAGATATTGAAAGTTTAATTGTGACAGTACTTGCCTGTGTATTGTCACTCATTGGACATATATTGAATTGCTAACATTGTGATGTCGTCAGGCAGGGCAGTCCCCTCAGCATAGTTGATGATCGCCTTTTCGATACTGTTCAGCAGATTGTCAGGATTCATACGACGACTGGACGATAGTTGTGCGTCTAGATGCTTCATTCCCCACTGCTGCTTACGCTTGTTCTCAGCCTCTGTCAGTCCATCGGTGTAAAGGAACAAGGTAGTATTCTTGTCGAGAGTGGTATGCTGTTCCTGGTAGTTGGCATCGGCATGAACTCCGATTCTGTCGTTGGCAGCAACTTCAAGCTCGCTGTTATTTTCGGTAGTGATCAATATTGGTGAGTGCATACCGGCATTACAGAACTGAAGGTGGCCTGTTGCAAGATCGAGGGTTCCTCCCAGCATCTTGATAGTGGTCTTTCCATCGTTCATCTTGCAGATCAGGTGATTCACCTCAGATATAATCTGTGAAGGACTCTCATGGTGCTGGGCAGACACACGGAACGCACTCTTAGCCATGGCCATCAGTAAGGCTGCAGGTGCACCTTTTCCAGCAACGTCGCCAATACAGAAATACAACTGGCCTTCGTCAATAAAGCAATCGGAGAAGTCACCACCTACCTCTCTCGCGGTCAGCGTCTTTGCAAAGGTCTCTACTTGACTGTTTCGTGGAAGATCAGCTTTCTCTGTAGACTGCATGGCTTCCTGCACGTTGCTGGCTCTTTCGAGTTCGTCACTCATACGTATCTTCTCTTTGGCCGTTGTCTGTAGTCGGCGAAGACCTATCAGCGACTTGATGACGATAACCATTAAGAGCAACAAAGCCAAGGCCTGCATGATGAGGACAATCATTCGGGTAGTCTCCGTCTTCTTGTTGATGTCCTCGTTAGGACATACGGTTGTCAGGTTCCATCCCACCTTGCCAACCTGTGAACTCACTACAAGCGCATCTTCTTGGCTTACATCTTCATTAGTTCCCACAAGACGATGACCACTCTTGCTGGTGAGGATAGCATATGAGTGAGGGTATCCCTCCACACCATCTACGGCTTTTGTCAGACTGTCTACTGGTACATGAGCAGCCAGGACGGCAATCATTTTTCCCTGATGGTCTGTGACGGGATAGGAATAAGTAACATACATCTCATTGTTGCTGCCCTTCAATACGTAGGGCTCGCTCCATTGTGGCTTACGATAGGTGGCGGGATCTACATACCAAGGCTCGTTCAGATAGTTGATGGCCTGATGACGATTTAACCGGTCGCCTTCCCTGAATGTACAAGGAGCATAAAGACTGTCCTTCTGTGGGGCGTAGTAGCCCTTGCTGAATGCCGTAACGCAACTCTGAATGACAGGACTATTCGTCAACACACGATAAGTGATATCATACATAGATTCTGGCATCGACACATTCTGAAGCACAGAATAACCCATTGCATTGACTGCCGTTTCAATCTCTGTCACTTCCGTCTCAATCTGCTGACAGGAGATGGAAAGGTCGCTTTTAGCGCTTTGCGTAGCTGCGTTGATAATACTGTTTCGCATATAGAAATACTGAATAAGCGCTGCTGTAGTCATCAGAAATGCAGCAATGATAATAATGGCAATGTCGCGATTGCTCATCATGCGTTTGTAGTTATTGGCCTTACTCATAATCTAACCTTTTTATATAATACTGCCACAAAATTACACTTTTTTGCTGAAATAACAAAATCTTCAGCTCATTATTATCCTATTCTTTATAGAGTCATGGGGAACCGTCTTTCTATCACCATAAAAAATATTTCAGAAAAATAGTCGAAAACACTTGGTGGTATCAAAACATTTGTGTAGCTTTGCACCCGAAAATTTTAATTTTATCACAAAACAAATAAATTGTAGCAAAAAAGAATGAGCGAAATGACAATGACAACGATTCGATGTCGAGCGGTTCAGAGGCAAAGGTAATACTAAGTCTGTGAATCGACGGGAGAATTGTATCTTGTCGCTCGTTGCGCTATT
>ODAI010217945.1_pt1 | contig 13217 bp, 12 predicted proteins | sample 1539321 | NCBI WGS metagenome assembly ODAI01 (sample SAMN02144231, study PRJEB22623) | gut metagenome | biome: sheep rumen | host: Ovis aries | place: New Zealand | reverse complement strand
TGTCAACCGCAGTCTTTGCGGCCAAAACCTTCTGGGCGTTTTTATCAAGTGTCATATATCCTCCTGAATCTGCACGGATTGTCAGTAATCGCACCCGGTGAACAGCTGGAACTGTTGGTATCCCTGGTAGCGGAGCATGTCGTATCCGTTGCAGACTTTGCATCCGGCCTTTGAAGCGCGTGACATAACGGGGGTCACCGCAGGCACATAGATTATGTCAAACAGCATTTCCCTGCCCGTGAAATCGTAAAAGAAAATCGGGTCATTGCTTTCATTCGAAACAGAGTCGCTGTTCATCCCCACCGAAGTGGTCTGAATGATTATGTCGCTGTATTTTTTCAGCATATCCAACGAGTCGGGCCCCAGTGCCGCGGCTTTGAATCCGTAAAGAGATGCCAGATCAGCGGCTTTTTTCAAAGTGCGGTTGAAGATGCAGGCATTTCCCCTCAGCATTTTCACGGCATAGGCGATTGCACGTGAAGCACCCCCCGCTCCGATGATGGCAACCTTTTTATGCGCAAGATTTTTTGTTCCCGTGAATTCCAAAAGCGACCGAGTGAATCCCGTCACATCCGTGTTGTAAGCGTGCCAGATGCCGTCACTGGTGTGAACAAGAGTATTGCTTGCTCCAATGTCGGTCGTCTGCCTATCAGGTCGGTCGGCGAATTTCATGGCGGCTTCTTTGTGCGGAATTGTCACCGAAAGACCGGAAATGTCTGCCGCTTCAGCAAACTCCATCACATCAGGGAAATTTTCCGAGCGGATTGGAATGTAAACAGCATTCATTCCGTGCTTGCGGTACCCTGCATTGTGCAATTCAGGGCTTGAAGTCTTCACAAGAGGCCATCCCGTGATTCCGTAAACGCGGGTATTGTTGTCTATGGAAGTAAAATGGTAAGTGTCGCAAAGTGTTATCGGATCCAAATGCCCAAGATTGGAAACGTTTGAAATGGTTTCCCGCGGCGAAGTAAATGTCAGATGATTCTTCAATTTTGCGCCGAGAATCCGTGTGGGCTCTCCAAGCGGTCCCATCGCAAGCAGAATATGGTTTGAATCCTTCAGTTTGGAAGCCTCCGCAAAAACCTGCCTCACGTCGTCGAGTGAATGGGGCATAAAGGCAATCTTCGGAATCTCGTAGTCTGTCACCTTGATCTGCTCGAGTTTCTGCGCCAGATTCGAAATGGGATTTTTCATATCGTGCAGGCTGCGGATAATCTTCAGACCGTAGGCAATGGCGGCATCCTGAAGCGAGGCAACCCTGAAATTCTCCTCGAAATCCACGTAGGCAAAACCCTTGGACATATCCTGGTCAACAAAAGAAAGCGCCCTTGCAAAAAGCACCGTACGGCTGGCCTCTCCCGCATCGTAACGTCCACCGTCGATTTTGCGCCGGATAGTCAGAATACACGGAAGCCCGACCATCGAAGGAAAGCGCCTGATTGACTGCCACTCATCTTCGCACAGAAAATCCCCGCGCAACTCAACCACGTCAATGTATTTTCTGTATTTATTCACCAAAAGCAAATCTTCCTGCAGCGACTTACCGGTAACCGTCAAGCAAATGAGCGGACGCCCCATCAAAACCTCCCTCGGTCAAAAACCTCTGCTAACTATACCATACTCTTGTGCACTAATCAAGTAAACTGTTTTAGAGATTCGGACGGAAGGCTCCCGCAAACGGCTGCCGCAATCCCCTGTGCATCCCGCTTTCCAGGGTTTCATTCGCCACAAGTGTCGAACCGCTGACGCGGCCCTTACAATCGGGCGTAGAGAATAATTCTGAATGTCAACGGTTCCGCCGATGAGGCTTGAGGAAATTTCATCCCTCCCCTGCAGGGAAAATCCTACTTTCGGGAAACGCTTGACAAGGGTATCTCGCAGGAATACTTCAGCGGAATGCCGGGGGCGTATTTTGTGTCCGGGAAAGTGAGTCCGCTTTCAACCGTAAACACCGGATTCGAGCCTGTCTTGTTCAGCAGCTGCACAATGAATGCACCGGTCTGCAAAGTGTTCAGAGAAACCTTCATCGGGATTGTGCCGCCTGTTCCTGTCACCGAGGCAGACGGATCCACGGGTCCCACATCAGCAATTGTTCCGGCAACAGTCTTCAGAGAGCAGTCGTTCACATCGAATTTCCAGTTTGCACCGCCCTTGTTCGCAACCTTAACATCGAAAGTGAAGTCAATGTTCATATTGATTCCATCGAGTATGCTTGCATCCAGCTTGTTGCCGGAAAGAAGAGTGGTCGCAACCTGAAGGGCCTTTGTGATTCCCAGACCTCCGCTCACAAGCTGGTCACGCAGATCATTCAAGGTAGGCATCTTCACGGAGAAATTTGCAACGGAAAGTTCCGGCTTGAATACAGGCACATCAAAATCGGCCTTCACAGGCAGCTTGAGAGTCTCGCCCAAAAGTGCAAGGGCAGGAACGGAACTCACATCCACAGTAACGGAACCGTCCAAACCGAACGGAAGCTTGTCCATGGAACCGATTGCCTTCGCAAGATTCAGGATTGAGTCGTAAGGCACGGTAAATGCGAATGAATTGCTGGTTGTTCCCATGGCTTTGAGGGAAATGCCGCCATTTGTCTTCACGGTGGTGAAAGGATTGCTGTTGCACTTAATGTCAGCGGCGACTTCCTTAAGCGAAAGGGATGCATTGTATGGATTTTTTATGTCGTATGCACAGTTGAAGGTGATTCCGTTCATATCGAGGCCGGAAATGGAGATTCCCCTCATTGATAAAGCCGGCGGCTGAACCACGGAACCGAGGGTGCCGCAGGAAAAAGTGAGCAGACTCATCATGGCAGCGGCGAGTCCGGCAAAGAGTGATGATTTTTTCATATATCCTCCTGATGATTTCTCATCTACCATGATTTTACTTCATTTTTTCTTAAATGACTAGTCCTGTTTTGTAATGGGACGGCGGTTTTTGTACAGGGCAAACTGGGCATCTATTTCTTCCCGACTCCGCAGGGGCCCCTTGTTTATGCCGGGACAATGACATGACTCGTTTTTCCACGAGGACTCGTCTTTCAATACCGCAGTCCAAAACGGATAGGTGCTGCACTGAACGGGCCTCGCCTCATAAGCCCCGCAACCTTCAGACCAGAATATGCACTCGTTTCCGTGTTTTTCCCTGAGCGAAAGATATTTCACGCCGGAATCATCTTCCACCCAGCGGCAGTACAAAAGAATAAACTGTTCGGGAGTTACATCCGCCCATTCGGAAAGACGCTTCAAATCATCTTCGGAAAGCAGGACAACCCCCGGAAAACCGTTGCAGCAAAAAGAGCAGCGCTGGCACTGGAAATGAAGCCCATCGGAATAAAACGGACGCCTGTCATCAACGGCTTCCACTTTAATTCCCTTCCCCCGCGTATATGAGGCTCAAGGCGCGTCCCTCTTCGTAAGTGCACAGAAAGATGGATTCAATATCATCCTGGAGCCCGGAAGACAAAATAGTCTCCCTGTTTTCATCAAGCAGGGCAAGTCCTTCGTCCACACGCCCATCATTGAAATGACACTGTGCCATGATTATATAGATTATTGGAGAATAGCCTTTTTCCATCTGCGCTTCAAGAATGTCATGAACCTTTGAGTCATTTTCCACATTGCCGTCGAACATCATATCGTTGGCATAAATGACATCGTCATCGCCGGGAACCGCCTCGGAATGAATTTTTTTTATGGAAATCACATGGCCGTCCACAATGCAATAGAGCAAGGCAAAAGTATTTCCTGAAAAACCGTCCTTCGGAATCACTTTCTCCAGCTTCATGTCATAATTGCTTGTCACCAGAATCGAATCCTGATAGGGCATTGTCCCAAAATTGAAAATCAAATCATTCCTGCCGTCATATTTTTTCACAGTCATCCGCACCTTGCGTCCGTTTTTAAGACAAGCGTTGATTTTAACACTTAAGTCAAGCAAATCCCCGGGCTGGACCATATCCATGAGTCCGAAATTGTAACAGATGCTTTCGTAAAACATGGACACGAATCCGAAATCATTTGTAATCTCGGGCAGGGTAAACGTGCTGGTGCCGTCAACCTCAAGCCACACCTTTTTAAATGGAGACGCGAACGCCGCGACCGCACAACCAAGCAGGACCGCAAATGCAGCAACTTTTTTCATACTCCCTCCAAAATGATTTTTTCTTCTATATTAATAAGCAGATTTTCTCCGCCCGTTTTCATCTGCATCCCCACTCGGCATAGTATGCATCGAGGCGCAGTTTTATTTCGTCAGTGATTACCGATTTGTCGCCGTTTGTGTAAAGGGCATCAACCACATCCTGCATTGTAACAATCGCATCCGTCTTGAAGCCGTATCTTTCGCTGATTACTTCCAGTGCAGATTTTTCAGAATCGGGGGCACGTTCAAGACGGTTCAGGCTCACAATCTCTCCCAGAATCCTTATGCCGCCCTCTGAACTTTCCATCGCCTTTATCTTCGGATACACTTCCTCGATTGATTTTCCTGACGTTGTCACATCCTCGATGATTACAACCTTGTCGCCGTCTTTGATTTTGTATCCCAGGATGGCACCTTTGTCGGCACCGTGATCCTTTTCTTCCTTGCGGTCGCAGCAGTACTTCACATCCTTTCCGTAAAGCCTTGAATACGCAATCGCCGTGGTCACGGCAAGAGGAATCCCCTTGTATGCCGGTCCGAAAAACACATCAATGTCATCACCGAAGGCCGCGTGGACAGCCCTTGCATAATATTCGCCAAGCATCGAAAGCTGGGTTCCGGTCACATAGCCGCCCGCATTCATAAAAAATGGAGATTTGCGTCCGCTTTTCAGTGTGAAATCACCGAACTTCAGAACGCCGCTTTCAACCATAAAATCTATAAAATCTTTCTTGTATTGTTCCATTCCCCTATTATATCACATTTTCCGGCTTTAAACTAGAGTGATGCCGGCATCGGACAGGGCACGGTCACAATTCCTGTAATATTTGTAATAAAGCCACCTGTGAAATCCCCGCAGATTTTCACCGAAGTACGGAAACGGAATCGAGGAATCGGAGGCGGTCTTTTCAATGTCGTACGAGCCGTTGATTTTCCATCCGTTCAAAAGTCCTATGCTGATTGCGTTCCTGGGACAATTGAATGAGCAGCAGACACAGAGCGCGCAGTTCGTACCGAACTTGAATTTCCCGTCATTGTAATTGATGTTGTGCAGAGGACAGCCCTTCACGCATTTCATACACTTCACGCATTTTTCCATATCCACACGCATGAAAGGTCCCTGAGCCTGTGCATAGAGCCACTCAATGCGGAACAGCGGCACGAACCATCCCATCAGCGGATTTGTGTGCACGTTTTCATCTTTCATAGAAAGGAGCCCGCGGGCGTGCAGTCTTACCATCTTATCAGCGTAAATGTATTCGCTTTTCACCATCTCGGGACTGTGACGGAATATCATATTGTAAGGCATCACGTAATGTCTTTCGCTTGCAAAATAATATCCCTTGCGTTCGAGAATCCGTATCATCTTCTGCGAAGAGTAATTGTTGAACGAAAGACCTTCCCCACTCGTTTTCATTATAAAGCATCGTTTTGTCTTTTCATTCTTCCCGCCCGCCGCAGGCAGAGCACGGCAGAAATCCACCATCACCTTCGGGGCATTGAATCCATGCACGGGGTATCCGAATCCCACAAGGTCGAATTCTTCGGGAGACTGAGGAGGAGATTCGTTTCCGATCCGCCATATCGTGACATCGCATCCTTCAAGATGCTTTTTGTAAAGCCCCGCAACCAATGCGGTGTTTCCCGTTCCCGAAAAAATATAAATCACAATCCTCATAAAAGATCATCGTCCTCATGCTCATCGTAAGGGTAGACATTATTTTCCTCGGATTTGGAATGAGTGTCGTACCAGACCTGCGCATAAAACGGAACATGGGAAGCAGCCTTGTCGAATGCCCACGGAACCGCCTCGCAGCAAACAGGGCACCAGAATCCGGCTTTCAAAACGGCAAAAGGCGTTGAATCGAATTCGTGACCGTTGTGGCACTTCCACTTTAACGCGGTGTGCAAATCCCCGGTCTTCATATTCTCACTGAGCACCTGTCCTCCGCGGAATGAGGCGGCACTCTTCATATCTTCAAGGCCAAGTTCGCTGTCTTTCTTCGTCTCATCGTAACCGTGGTCCAGCTTGTAACGTTCAGCCTTTGACTCATCCCTCAAATCCGCATAGTCGATTGCACCCTCCGGAGTCTGACCTTTTGCGAGCACGGGATAATCCTTCCAGTCGCGGGGGATTTTTTCGAAAGCCTCCTTTCCGCCGAAGAATGCATCCACGCGTCCCTTCTTTCCTTTGCGCACCCAGTTCATCGGAGCATTGGAAGTGTCGAGGAGCCGTTCGATTGCAAATTTGCGGATGAGTTTTGCGGGAACAATGCGTCCGAGTTTGTAATACCAGAGCTGCTTTGCCATCCTCTTCCAGAAATCTGCCGATGACTCCCTGCGGTATGAAAGCCAGTCTTCGAGCACCTGTGAATCAGTGTACCAGACTCCGTGAAAATTACGCGGAATATTCCATTCGGGACTGAAGAATTTTTCGGCGGACGCACCCATCAGAGCAAATCCCTGATTGAAAGTTTCGTACCCGGTCTCGCGGCAGGAAGCCCCTCCTCCGATGTTGTAGCAATTCTGCCAGAATCCATCGAGCTTTCCGGCCATGTCTTTTTCAACAAGATTCTGAATCATCAGTCCTGAGTCTCGGTCCGTGACCCATTCAAAAGGGGCATTCCAACAGGTGTGGAACATAAGCCCGTCGTTCATATTGTTTGCAAGGAAATACTTGTGGTAAACGGCAGTCTGCCGCAGAACAACCCAGTGAGGAAGTCCGCTTTCCACAACGCATCTTTCGCTTTTGATTTTCGAGGCCGAATAATAATCGTATGCGCTGGACATGACGGGATCTCCCATGCGGCACCACGGATGATGATAGTCCCTGTTTCCATAGACCGCCACCGTTGAGATGTGCACGAGTTTTATTTCATCCGAGCGTCCGCTTGAACGGATTGCCTCTACGATATTCCTGGTTCCGCCGAGATTTGTTTTCCAAGTGTCTTCAGGATTGTGATCGGCCTTCGGTGGAATGACCGCACCGCAGTGAACCACATAGTCGGCGTCTTTCACAAGAGATGAAACGGCATCTTTGTCCTGAAGGCTTCCCTGCACAATCTGCACAATCTGCACACGCTCCCCACCCTTCCTCACAAGCCTCTTGAAAAAAGAGCGGCCCTTTTTCGGATTCCTGACCAAAAGGACAATGCGTGAAACATCCTTCGACTCAAGCAGGTGAGCCAGCACTTCACCGCCCATCGCACCGGTGGCACCAGTCAATGCCACGACCAACGTCTTTACATTATGATTCTCATTCAAATCCGCCATATCAGGATTATATCCGATTTAAACAGATGGAGCAACATATCATCATGGCAGGATTTCAGATTCCGCAGGCCGAAGAAAGAAAATCGAACACAGTGTTGAAGTAAAGTTCAGGCTCCATCTGATACGACTGACCGTGCCCCGCACCTTCCACAACAAGTTTCTGTTTCTGCGTGGGACAGGCATCGTAAACCTTGTGGACCATTTCCGTGTGAACAAAATTGTCTTCCGAACCATGGATAAAAAGAATCGGGACAGCCGCTTTTTTCACGGCTTCAAGAGAAGACGCCTCCCCGTAAAAATATCCGGCCTGGAGTTTTCCGATTCCGCTCGCAACATTCAGCAGGGGAAAAGACGGAAGATGGAAAAGAGCGTCCATTTCGTCTGCGAAAATGTCCCACACCGAAGTATAACCGCAGTCCTCAACAATACCCTTCACATTCACCGGAAGATTTTCACCCGAAGTCATCATCACGGCGGCACCTCCCATCGAGATGCCGTGGAGCACAATCTTCGCAGCAGGATTTTCGCTTACAATCCGGTCAATCCACAAAAGGATGTCCTTTCGATCAAGCCAACCCATACCGACCCATTTTCCTTCGCTTTCACCATGAGCACGGTTGTCGGGGGCAAGCACATTGTATCCCTTCTGATGATAGACACGGGCCACATCATACATGCTCTGCCGGCTTGCGGAATATCCGTGGACTGCAATCAGATACAAATCCGAGGTTCCATTCGGAAAAAAAACAGCCTTGAGTTGAAGCCCGTCGGAAGACTCAATCTGCTTTACGGAACTTTCGACTGAAGAAAGCCATTCCTGTGTTTCATTCCAAAGTCTTTCACCATTTTCTGCAATCTGCGCATCCGCCTCGCTTGTGGTTATTTTTTCCGGCACTACATCTGCTGCCACGGAAGTGCGGCGTTTTATCGCAAAATTGTTCAGATACATACCGCCGGCAAAAACAACACAGAACAAAAGAACAACGACGGAACCAAATGCGATGGAAATAACCCGCTTAGTCTTTTTCTTCATATAATCCTCACAAAAAAAGGGTGTAGGTTATGGTGAGGATTATATAGCATACAATTTAATATTGCAACCCCTTTCCAGAGAAAATCTCCTACTCGCCCGAAAGAGCTACAACCGGATCCAGTTTCGAAGCACGGGAAGCAGGACTGAATCCGAAGAAGACACCCACGAACACAGAAAAGATAAACGCGATGACACAGGACATCCAGCTGATTACATATCCATGGCCCTGAACGTATTCCACCGCAAAGCTGATTGCAATTCCCATCAGGATTCCGGCTATTCCTCCCATAATCGTGATGCTTGCAGACTCAATAAGAAACTGCCTGCGTATGACGGAAGGACTTGCCCCCAGTGCTTTCCGTATTCCGATTTCCTGTCTGCGCTCGGTGACAGTGACAATCATTATGTTCATTATTCCGATTCCGCCGACCAACAGCGAAATGGCAGCAATGGCCGCAAGCATCATCGAAAGCGTACCCGTAATGGAACTCATCTGCTCGATCATACTCTGCATGGAAGTGACATTCACCGAGCCTTCAGTGCCCGTCAGATTTTCACAGTATTCCTCAAGCACATCAACAAGTTCCGCCGCACGTGAATTGGAAACCGCCTGAACCATCACGGTTGCCGCAGAAGGATTCGGAGAAATCTTCTTTGCATAAAATCCCCTGGTGACATAACATCCGTTGGTGGAATTCTCCATCCCCGAACTCTGCTCCTTCAGCACACCGATAACTTCGAAACTGAACGACACTGAATTCACAACCACGGTGACATATTTTCCAACACCGTCTCCGTTCGGAAAAAGCGATGATGCGATTGTGCTTCCAAGGATTATTTTCTGGTTTCCGCTCACGTTGTCAGTCACGGTGAAATAATCCCCGGATTCCAGAGCAAGTCCGTATGTCTGAAGATAGTCGGTCTCAACGGCTGTGCAGGAAGCCGTGGCACTTGTGTCTCCATAGGCGATTGTTCCGTTCATCGAATTCTTGTACCAAATCTTTTTTATTCCTTCCACCTGTCCGAACAAAAGCTCACGGAAAGTCTCGTTGAAATCTATTGACACGGCAGCCCTGCTTCTACGCATGAATCCGCCGCCGATGCTCACCATATTCAAACCGGATGAACCGAATGTGTCCTGAATCTGCTTTGTGGAACTTTGTCCCATGCTCATAATCACGATGACTGAAGCCACACCGATGATGATTCCCAAAAGCGAGAGAAGCGTGCGCATCTTGTTGCGACGGAAATTCTGAAGCGAGGTTATGAAATCTTCCCACATTACGAATGTCCCTCCTGATGTTCTACCGTGAAATCCACAGGCTCCTGTTCGGAATCACTCTGAATGAGGCCGTCGAGAATCTTTATGCATCTCTTTGAACTTGCACCCACACGCGGATCATGAGTGACAATCACCACTGTGGTTCCGTTTCCATTTATTTCCCAAAACAGATCCATCACCGCGCGGCTGGTTTTGCTGTCCAATGCGCCCGTAGGTTCGTCCGCAAGGATGATTTTAGGTTTCGTCACCGTGGCTCGGGCAATCGCAACACGCTGCTTCTGTCCTCCCGAAAGCTCGAAGGGATGATGATGGATTCTTTCCGAAAGTCCCACTTTTTCAAGGGCTTCCTCCGCCATTTCCTTTCTGCTTCTTCTGTCAACACCGGCATAACGCAACGGAAGCATTACATTTTCAAGCACCGTCATCGAAGGAAGAAGAAAATACTGCTGGAATACGAATCCCACGGTGATGTTCCTCAAATCTGCAAGCTCCTTTTCATTCATCTTCGAGGTTTCCCTGCCGTTGATTTTCACCACCCCGTCAGACGGGCGGTCCAGGCATCCGATCATATTCATGCAGGTTGATTTTCCAGAGCCTGAAGGTCCCATTATCGTGACGAACTCACCCTGCTTTATGTCGAATGAAACTCCCCGCAGCGCAAACACTTCCGAGTCTCCCATTGAATACACACGGCGTACATTTTCCAAAGTAATAACCGACTCTGCCATACGAACCTCCTATCGCATTTCTGGAGGAGGACCGCCTGCAGCACCGGGAGCACCGCCTCTTCTCTGTGAACCGGATTTTTCAGAATCAGACTGAGCCTTCAACACTTCGCCGCCTGAAAGTCCGCTTTCGACCTTAACATATTCCTTATCGTAAGGAGTCACCTTCACCGGAATCCTTTCACCGCCGGATGCAAGTTCCACAAAGGCCTGTCCGTTTTCGCGCCCTATTGCGTAGCGGGAGACAATCACATAATTTTCGTCAGGCGAGATTTTGATTTTTCCAGAGAAAGAAAAGTTCGGAAGAATCTCTTCGGGATAATCGTCAATACGCACCGTAGTATTCACGACAGTGGCACCGCGGCTTGTAACGGAACCGATTGCAGGCCATCCGACCACATAGCCCTTGACCTTCTCGGAACTTGCGGAAAAAGTGAATTCAACGGTCTGCCCTATTTCAAGCTTCCCGACATCAGTTTCAGCCACTTCCACTTCGGCGGTAAGATAGCTTCTGTCAACCAAAGTTCCAACAGTGTCTTTAGCCTCAAGATAATCCCCTACGGCAACATCAATGTCTGCAATAATTCCGTCGAATGTGGCGGTCACTTTTCTGTCTTCAACCTTGCGTACCAGTGCAGTCCTCTGAGTCTGCATCAATTCATATTGACGCGCAGAACCTGCAATCCTGGTGGTCGCCATATCGTAATCATGCTTTGCCAGATTGTATTTTTCGGTGGAGTCGTCAAGCTGGATTATAACATCCCCAGCCTTCACGCTGTCTCCCTGCTTCACGTAAACACCCACAACAGTTCCGCTTGAAAGAGCCTTCAATGTCTGCGACTGTGCCGCGGAAACAACCCCTGAAATCTCGATTACGTTTTCATACGTTTCCTTTTTCACCGTATATGTCGTGTTTGAAGTCTTCGCCTTTGCAACTGATTTCCTCACTAAAAAAAGAGCGGCAGTCACAACTGCAAGCACGGCAATAATAATCAGCACCGCCTTGAGTGCCTTGGGCATCCGTTTCTTATTTTTCATCTGATTCCTCCGTAATTTTTTTTCGTTCCGACGTAAGCTCCTCGTCGCGACAGAACAACAGAGTGGTTTCGTCATTGTAAATAATCAAGTCAAGTGAATTGATCAGCAGTTTGAGTCTGCAGCTCTCCTTGTTCACCTGTGCACTCTTGTATTCACTTTCAGTCACAATCCCCTGAAGGTAATACGATTTCATATCAGCCTCAAGACTCTCGTACATCTCGTAGGATTTTTTGACCGTTTCAGCTTCCCACTTTATGTCTTCCAATGAGGAATTTCTGGACACAAGCTGAGTTTTGTATTCCGCCAAGGCACTTTGAATCGCAACGCTTTCCTGCTCTGCCTCAACGGCTTTTATTTCCGAATTTATTTTCGCTGTACGGAACGCATTCGGATCAAAAGAAAGTCCCAGCGTAAACACGGGGTTGAAACTTTCGCCGCCAACCGGGAGAGCTGCCCCAGTACTGACTTTGAGTCCAGTCGAATTCCAAGTGAAGTCTGTTCCGACATCAACTGTATTCGATGAAGTCTGAGAATTGTTGAAAGTGAACCCGGCATTTCCGGTAAGAGTAACGGCACTTTCCGCAGAACGGGCCAAATCGTTTATGTACTGAGTCCATTTCGCACTCTCGACTTTCGTGTATGAATCCGGCGAGAAAGAATTCACGTCAACAGCCTCGACACCGGGAATCGTTGCAGGAAGAAAATCCTCGGCACTGCCGCTGTATTCAATCCCGCACTTTGCGGCAAACGCAGTCACTGCTCGGTCAAGTTCCCTCCTTTGTTTTTCAACATTGCGCTCGTTGTCAAGAACCTCCATCTGAGCAGTCCTGTATTTTGTCGATTTCACCGCATATCCCTGGGCCTTTATTTTTTCAAAGTCCAGCTTGCTGTCATAAAGAGATTTTTCTGCGCTTACAACCTGCGACCAGAGATTATACAGAGTCTTCAGGTCAGTGTAAAAATCCTTTTCTGCCTTCACGAATCCGTTCTGAAGATTTCTTTGAGCCTCCAGCACAGTGCGCTGAGATTTAAGCAAAGAAACCTGCCGTGTTTTTGCGGTGGACGAAATAATATCGGCACTTACTTTTAACGATGTCCCCGAGAAAACGTCCGTTGACTCCAGCGAGTCAAACAGGATTGTTGAAGAAACGGAAATTCCGAGATTCGATGCCTGAGGAAGAGAGAATGAGGCGGATGGTGTGAATTTCACGCTGCCGTTTCCTGTGGTACTGAACGTGATTGTTCCGGTGGAAAGTTTGAAAGAAAATCCTTTGTCGATGTCGGAGACTTTTTTTTCAAGCATTGTCTTACTCATCGCGTACGAAAGATTTTTCAGCGTAAGGTCATTTCCAAGATAACCCGTAAGCAGATTTTCAACAGACTCAGTGGCACACACCGATGATGCAGCTGCCGAAAAAATGAGCGAAAGGATTACTGTCTTAAAAAAATTGCTCTTCTTCATATCCACAATTATAAAATCAAACTTTTTATCATGCAATAAACTTACTTTCTAATATTTTGTTTTCGCCGTGAAACTTTTGTTATCAGTCTAAACATCCTGTTATTGACTTTCACATCACACATTCCAAAAAATCACCGCGAGACGGATTTTTCAAGAGGGACTAAAATTTCGGATTATAAAAAAAGCCTGCACACCATACGTATTTTCAACGCACAGTGCACAGGCCCACGAATAAAATAAATTCCCCAAACCCGCCCTCGCCAAAAG
>ODAI010229412.1_pt1 | contig 13219 bp, 7 predicted proteins | sample 1539321 | NCBI WGS metagenome assembly ODAI01 (sample SAMN02144231, study PRJEB22623) | gut metagenome | biome: sheep rumen | host: Ovis aries | place: New Zealand | reverse complement strand
GGGCTGCGGGATTCTCCTCGAAGGCAACGTCCTGACCGCAGGCTTTCTCCATGTCCTGAGCACCGGCCACCAGTTGTTTGATGTCGAATCCGGCCACGGCGATGGGCAGCAGACCTACGGGAGTGAGCACAGAGAAGCGTCCGCCCACGTTGTCGGGAATGATGAAACTCTTGTAGCCTTCCTTATCGGCACATGTGCGGGCTGCACCACGCTTGGCATCCGTCACGGCCACGATGACCTTCTTGGCGAATTCTTTACCGCACTGGTCCTCGCACTGCTTCTTCAGCAGACGGAAAGTCAGGGCAGTCTCGGTGGTCGTTCCACTCTTTGAGATATTGATGACACCGAACTTCTTACCCTTCAGGTAGTCGGTCAGCTCGGCCAGATAGTCTTCACCGATGTTGTTTCCGGCAAACAGGATGGTGGGATTGCTCTTGTCGCCCACGAGCCACTGGAAAGAATTGCTCAGGGCCTCAATCACGGCCTTTGCACCAAGATAGCTGCCACCGATACCGGCTACCACCACGGCCTCGCAGTTCTCGCGGAGCACCTGTGCCGATGCCTCCACCTCAGCGATGAATTCGGGCGTGATGCTTGATGGCAGATGGAGCCATCCTAAAAAGTCGTTACCTGGGCAGGTACCCTCTTCCAAAGCTTTTTGTGCAGCTTTCACCTGTGGTTCGAAAGCCTTCACGGCTCCAGCCTCCAAGAAGCAAGCAGCCTTTGTGATGTCAAGTTTGATGTTGTTCATAATTGTGATTGAAGTTATTATTAAGTTTATGATTTGGATGCAAAGATAATGTAATTGCGCGGAATATCAAAATAAAACACTTATTTATTTAATTAACGGGCTTTTTGGCTATATGTAACCGTTTTGTAACACCCTTTTCTTTTGTAAAACGGAGATTATTTATACCTTTGTATGCGAAATCACAATATCTGACTTTATGACTATCAGTATTTTTTTTAAACTCTTGGGTTCGCTGGCGCTGCTTATCTTCGGTATGAAGATGATGAGCGAGGCGCTTCAGAAGATGGCGGGTCCGAGTCTCCGCCACGTGCTTGCAAGGATGACAGCCAATCGTTTTTCGGGTATCCTCACCGGTACGCTGGTGACCTGTGCCGTGCAATCGTCGTCGGCAACCACGGTGATGACCGTTTCGTTTGTTTCGGCCGGATTGCTCACGCTGGCCCAGGCCATCTCCGTTATCATGGGTGCAAACATCGGCACCACGCTCACGGCGTGGATCATGTCGCTGGGATATAATGTGGATTTGTCGAACGTGGTATTCCCTGCCTTCCTGGTGGGAATGACGCTTATCTATAAGAAACGTCACCGAGTGGTGGGCGATTTCCTTTTTGGACTGGCATTTCTGTTCTGGTCGCTGGTGATGCTCAGCGGCGTCGGCAAGAGCATGGACCTGGAGCATAATCCTGATGTGGTGGCATTCTTCTCGTCGTTTGATACGGGCAGTTATCTTACCATCCTGATCTTCCTGGCCGTGGGTACGCTGATCACGTGTATCGTGCAGTCATCGGCTGCCGTGATGGCCATCACCATTCTGCTCTGTTCCACGGGCGTTCTGCCCATCTATCTCGGTATAGCCTTGGTGATGGGTGAGAACATCGGTACTACGGCCACAGCCAATCTGGCAGCCCTCGGCGCCGGCTTGGAGGCCCGCCGTGCTGCATTGGCCCATCTGGTGTTCAATGTGTTTGGCGTGTGCTGGGTGCTCTGTGTGTTCTATCCCTTCGTGGATATGGTGTGCAAGCTGGTGGGCTATAACCCTGCGATGAGCGGACAGACCGCGCTGTTGCCCATCGTGCTCTCGTTGTTCCATACCTGTTTCAACGTGCTCAACACGGCTCTGCTGCTTCCTTTCATCAAGCAGATGGAACAATTGGTATGCCGTCTGCTGCCCGAGGGCAAGGAAACGGAACTGAAGCCCGTCGTACTCCACTTCATCGATGGCGGACTGATGGCTACGCCCGAAATATCGGTACTTCAGGCACAGAAGGAGACCGTCCATTTTGCCGAGCGCATGCAGCGTATGTTCGACATGACGCGCAGCCTGCTCGACGAGAAAGACAAGAAGGAGTTTGCCCGTCTTTTTGAGCGCGTCAGCAAATATGAAGAGATTGCCGACAGCATGGAAATTGAGATTGCCACCTATCTTGAAAAGGTCAGCAACGAACGGCTCTCTGACGATACGAAGGGAAAAATCCGATCCATGCTCCGTCAGATTGGAGAGTTGGAATCCATCGGTGATGCCTGTTTCAAGATGGCACGCACCCTTAACCATCAGCGGGAGGAACGCGAAGACTTCACGCCCCAGCAGTATGCCCGTCTGAACGAGATGCTGCGCCTTGTGAACGAGTCGATCACGCAGATGATGGTTGTCGTAAGCGGCCGTATCGAAAATGTCTCGATAGAACCTTCAATCGCGATTGAAAAAGACATCAACCAGCTGCGCGATCAGGTGAAACTGGAAAACGTGAAGGATGTGGACGACCACGCCTATTCCTACGCTTTGGGTTCGCTCTATATGGATCTTATAAACGACTGCGAGAAACTGGGCGACTACGTGATGAATGTCGTGGAGACACGTCTCGGCAAGCGCTATCTCACTTTTCAGGGCCTTCATGTAAATCTTGACAAGAAGACCGTCGTCGTAGATGGTTCTCCGGTCAGTCTGACGCGCACGGAGTTCGACCTGCTGAGTATGCTGCTCCAGAACCGTGGACAGGTATTCTCGCGTCAGCAGTTGATGGAAAGTATCTGGTCGGGTGTCATCGTCACCGAGCGCACTGTTGACGTGAACATCGCCCGTCTGCGGAAGAAGATAGGCCCATATGCCCAGCATATAGCCAACCGCCAGGGTTACGGCTATTATTTCGACGAAGACATCATCGAAAGCCCTGCGGAACAGCAGGCATAGGCTATCTTAGGGCTTTTTCCCATATTTCATAACTCGCTCATCGCTGATCACTCCCTGCCAGTTCATGCCGAAAGCGAAGTCGTAGGCATGGCCGTCGGCATCCTGGTAGCAGCGCATGTCGCGCGGCATGTCCTCCAGTTGTTCTTCCACCGTCTTCATGTCGGCAGGCATCTGCATGGGCAACAAGGCTGAAGGTTCTGCCTTTCCGCTGATAATGTCGAGCAGCGCCTGATGCTGCACGTTGAAGGACACCAGAATGGCATCGGCAAAGGGTTCTATTTCTGAAAGCACCACCGGACGGCCAGTCTCCAGAACCACGATGACGGGCTTTTCGCCCATCTCCTTTTTCGTGTTCCTCACCAGCAGCATGTCGTCGCGGTTGTAGGTCTTTACCGTTTTGCCCTTGAAACTACGGTTGGTGAATTTCTCCATGGGGTCGCCGCCGGCAATGCTCACGCTGCGGGCATAGCTGGCCGTGTAGTCGTCGTATTGCAGGCTATAGGGCACGTAACCATTGCCGCCGCTCTTCACGTCCGCCGTGCTATAGCCGAAACCGGCGCTGGGTTCTTCTATCAGACAGATGGCAAAATCGGCCTCTCCCGGTTCTTTCACCACTTCGAAATACTTTCCCACCAAGGCGAGGTCGATGGGCTCCACCGTCTTTTCCTCCGAGATGCCGCCCCAGAGACCTGGGATGGCGGGGAAGTGGCGCTTGGGAACATACACCTTCTTTTTCTCTTTCACGGGAAGCGTCTGGTTACTGTGGTTCTTCAGCATCACGATAGATTTCAGCTGGGCTTCGTAGCCCGCTTTCATAAATTCAGGATTACCCACGGTCTTCTTCGACTCGGCAGGGTCTAAATATGGATTCTCAAACAGTCCCACGCGGAACACATTGAGCAGCAACCGGCGTGCCGACTGTTCGAAACGCTCGCGGGCGCTGGCCTCGCCCTGAGCCTTAGCCCACATCTTGTAGGCCTCGAGCACAGGACCAATCTCGTTGTTGCCGCCAAACTGATCCACACCCGCCTGAAGAATCTTGTAGTGGCGCTCGGTCTCGGTGAGCGATTCCGCGCCCCAGGGCTTGCCGCCCCTCGGACTGTCGAGCACCTTCATGTCCTTCGTGATGCCCCAGTCGGTGCAGACCACTCCCTCAAACTTTGCTTCGTCGCGGAGTTGTTGCTGAATGAGCCAGCGGCTATAGCTGCCGCCCACGTTCTCGCCCGACGGGTCTTGATTCCAGAGAATGCTATAGATGGGCATCACGGCCGAAGCCATCTCCGTGCCGCCTTTCAGCCGGAAAGCGCCCTCCGTGAACGAACGTTTATGCATAGCCAGGTTCTTGCCTGGATATACGGCATATTTTCCGGAGGCGAGATGGGAGTCGCGACCGCCCTCCTGAGCCCCGTATCCATACCAGTGTTTCACCATCGCATTGACGCTCTTCGTGCCCCATCCTTTGGTCTCGGGAGTTGTCTGGAACGCATCACAGTAAGCCTGCGCCATATCCGTGGCCAGTTGAGGGTCTTCTCCGAACGTGCCGTTGAAACGAGTCCAGCGGGGATCCGTGGCGATGTCCACCTGCGGCGAGAGGGCAGTGGCAATGCCCAGCGCGCGATATTCCTCGGATGCTATCTCGCCGAAACGATAAACTAATTGCGGGTCGAACGTGGCAGCCAGTCCGAGCGATGTAGGCCAGAGTGAAATCTGCCCGCCCGCTCCGGCATTATATTCGGTCGTGGCCTTGGCTTCATGGCGCGGGTCGGAACTAGTGTTGGCCGGAATGCCGTGGTCGAGTGCTTCCACGTAGGCCTGCATATTGTTGTTCCAGCGGGCAGCCACCTCAGGACTCTCCACGCCCGTCATCAGCACGGCCCGCAGATGGTCGTCGCGCAGGAATTTCTTCTGGTCGTCGGAGAGGTCGGAAGGTTTGGCTCCGCTTTCCTTAAACGACTTCCCGCCGTAGGTGGATTCCCCGAAACCCATGTGCGAAACCATCGGCACCGACTGATGACTGCTGTAGAGCATCAGTCCGGCAATCTCCTCCACCGAGAGTTTCTTTGCCAGGTCTGCGGCCCGTTCCTGAGCCGTCAGTCGCCAGTCTTCGTAGGCATCCAGTGAGTCATTACGGTTCAGGTCCTTGAAGGCATACCCGTCTTCGGTCAGTATTTTAACGCCCGACTGCGGTGAATAGCCTAACGCAGGCCCTCCCTTCTGGGTGACCAGCATGAAAGAATCCACTTTCCTTTCCGTCCATTTCTGTCCGTCGCAGGCTGTAAGCGCAAAGAGTGCGCCGCCCATCGCCAGTAAAGTAACTGCTTTTGTAGTTTTCATTTTTCGGTTCGTATTTTTATATTGTCAGGTAATTCGGCAGCAAAAATAAGCATATTTTTTTAATTATGCTCTGTCAGATGGGAAAAAGTAATTGGTTATACCCTGTGCTTATTCCATAAAGTGCTTTCGTGTAATCGCAACTTGCTGTCTTTTAGTTGTTTACGTATGAAGCCGTGCCTTCATACGCCTTCATGCCGCTTTCACGAAGCCTAAAAGCGTTTTACTGCCAAAAAGATTATCTTTTCATGCGGTTTTGATGATGAATTGGAAGTGGATTGATAATATATTGCTTACCGATTCTTAATGAATCGGCACTCAATACATAATCTATTTCATACTAATCTATTATCAATTTCCAAATTCCCTTTAAGAAACCGACCGAAGGCGCGCCTTCAGTCGTAATCCATTTTCTGTCAATCGTTTATGTGAATGTGAAAGCGTGAAGGCCTTCCTGAAAGGTCCATTAGGAGAACTAACTAATCGCTTTTCCCAAAAATGATGCAAATGAAAGGTGTACAGCAAGTCTATGTAATCGTTGATCAATTGAAAATAATCACAAGACAATAAAAACGCTTAGTTGAATCACCAGAATAATAAAGAAATCGCTTATTGCAATGACTAAAATCAGTTTATGCTTTAATAAATCAGATCTGCCAGAAAGTCGAAATCCTTGGGCATGTTCATCTCGCTTCAGTGAGGTTTCTATCGGAAGGAATCGGTGAGGAGTTTGATTTCTATCTGCGGACTGATGCGCTCGTACAATATATTATACACGGCATCCAGGATGGGCATGTTCACGTGCATGTGGCGGTTGATTTCCTTCATACACTTCGTGCCGAAGAACCCCTCGGCAATCATCTCCATCTCTATCTGGGCCGACTTCACGCTGTAGCCTTTGCCTATCATGGTGCCGAAGGTGCGGTTGCGCGAGAAATTCGAATAGCCCGTCACCAGCAGGTCGCCCATATACACTGAATCGTTGATGTTGCGTTCCAGCGGATGCACGGTGTTGAGGAAGCGGTTCATCTCCTGAACGGCGTTTGACATCAGCACACTTTGGAAGTTATCGCCATATTTCAGTCCGCTGCAGATACCGGCTGCGATGGCATAGACATTCTTCAGCACAGAACTGTATTCTATGCCTATCACATCCGTGGAAGTCTTCGTCTTGATGTATTCCGACGCGATGAGGTCGGCAAATCCCTGCGCTTTCTTCCTGTCAGAACATCCTATGGTGAGATACGACAGGCGCTCCAGAGCCACTTCTTCTGCATGCGACGGTCCTCCGATACAGGCCAGGTTGTCGTAAGGCACATCATACACCTGATGGAAATATTCCGAGCACACCAGGTTCTCATCGGGAACGATTCCCTTGATGGCCGTGATGACGAACTTGTCGCGTATGCGCGTCTTCAGTTTCTTCAGATGATTCTTCAGGTAAGGCGACGGAGTCACAAACACCAACGTGTCGTAGTTCTGCACGATTTTGTTGATATCGCTTGAGAAATCTATTTCGTCGATGTCGAAATGCACGCTGGTCAGGTAAGCGGGATTATGCCCCATCCTGCGGAAATCCTCAATGCGGTCGTCGCGGCGCATATACCATCCGATGCGGTGAGTATGCCCCACCACAATCTTGGCAATAGCGGTTGCCCAACTGCCTCCGCCAATGATGGCTATGTTTCCACAATCGTACATTTATTTACTTAACAATTGAGAATTGATTATTCTGTATCCGAACAATGGACAGCCACCTGTCAGGCCTGCGCCTTGTCAATCCACTGCTGCACCTCGTCCACACTGGGTTTCTGAAGTTCCAGTTTATATTTCTTCACAATGTCTCCAATCTTCTGCTGCAGGCCCTGTGCCTTCTCTTCCTTTATGTTACTAATCAGGTTGAAGCCAGCCTTGCGCAGCACGGGAACCCATGCTTCATCAACACCAATCTCAGCCCATTCGGCCACAGAACTCTGCGGAATCTTCTTTTCGGGCTTCATCTGCGGGAAGAAGAGCACTTCCTGGATATAGGTCTTACCCGTCATGAGCATCACCAAACGGTCAATACCGATGCCGATACCACTGGTGGGCGGCATTCCATACTGCAAGGCGCGAAGGAAGTCCTGATCGATAATCATAGCCTCATCGTCGCCCTTGTCGGCCAGTCGCATCTGCTCCACGAAGCGTTCCTCCTGGTCAATCGGGTCGTTCAACTCAGAATAGGCGTTGGCCAGTTCCTTTCCGTTCACCATCAGTTCGAAGCGCTCGGTCAGTCCGGGCTTTGAGCGGTGCATTTTGGTGAGTGGCGACATTTCCACAGGATAGTCGGTGATGAACGTGGGCTGGATAAATGTGCCTTCGCAGAATTCTCCGAACAACTCGTCGATTAGTTTTCCCTTGCCCATTGTCTCGTCCACTTCCATGCCTTTCTCCTTGCAGAAGGCGCGAATCTCTTCCTCTGTCTTTCCGTTGCAGTCGAATCCGGTCTTCTCCTTGATAGCATCCAAGATGGGCAGCCTGCGATAAGGGGCCTTGAACGAAACAATCTGCCCGTCAATTTCGCGTTCTGCCTTACCGTTTACGGCGATACAAATGGTCTCCAGGAGTTTCTCGGTGAACGACATCATCCAGTTGTAGTCCTTATACTGCACATAGAGCTCCATACAGGTGAACTCTGGGTTGTGGTTGCGGTCCATACCCTCGTTGCGGAAGTTCTTGCCAATCTCATAGACACCCTCGAAACCGCCCACGATGAGGCGCTTCAGATACAACTCGGTGGCGATACGCATGTACATGTCCTGGTCGAGCGCATTGAAGTGGGTGATAAATGGACGGGCAGAAGCTCCTCCGGCAATCATCTGCAGGGTAGGGGTCTCCACCTCGGTATAGCCAGCCTCGTCGAGCACTTTTCTTAAAGTGCGGATGACTGTAGCACGCTGCAGGAAGGTGTCCTTCACACCCTCATTCACCACCAGGTCGACATAGCGCTGGCGGTAGCGCAACTCTGGGTCATCAAACTTGTCATAGGCCACTCCGTCCTTGTATTTAACAATGGGCAGGGGCTTCAGACTCTTCGAGAGCAACTTCAACTCGGAAGCATGCACAGAGATCTCACCTGTCTGCGTGCGGAACACCTGTCCCTTCACACCGATGAAATCACCGATATCGAGCAGTCGCTTAAATACATTATTATATAGGTCCTTGTTCTCACCCGGACAGATGTCATCGCGGGTGATATACACTTGAATACGGCCTTTGGAGTCCTGAAGCTCTGCAAAAGAGGCTTTGCCCATCACGCGACGGCTCATCATGCGACCTGCAATGACAACCTCGTGCTTCTCATCTTCCTCCACACTCCACACGCCACTCTCTACGTTCTTGATAATCTCTGTACTGAAAGCGTTTGTGGGGAACTCGGCTGCGGGGTAGGGGTCGATACCCATATTCCGCAATTCCTGCAGACTCTGACGCCTGCCGATTTCTTGTTCGCTTAACTCTAAAATGTTCATCTTAATATTCGAATATGATGCATAAGTGGGTGCAAAGTTACGAAATTATCCCGAAAAATGCAAGGATAGGGTAAATATTTGCAAAAAAAAGACGAAAGATTTGTTGGAAATAGAAAAAATGTTTATATTTGCGACGACTTTACCAACAACTGGATTATAGATATAACATGGAAGAAGTACAGATTAAGTCTCGAGTGGTCGGTGTCGACATCAGTAATGAGAGCACCACCTACGCCATTGTTGATGTGCGTGGCAACATTATTGCCGAGAGCTCGTTCTCGACAGAGGAGTATCCTGACATCAATGCTTTTGTGACCCATTTGAGTGAAAAAATCGTAGAGCTTGTGGAGGACAACTGTGGTTATGAGTCCATCCGCTCCATCGGTGTGAGTGCGCCCAGTGCCAGCTCGGTTTCTGGTTGCATCGAGAATGCAGCCAACCTCCCCTGGAAGGGTGTCATCCCTCTGGCAGTGATGCTGCGCGAGCAGATCGGACTGGCTGTGGGATTGTCCAACGATGCCCATATCTCTGCTCTGGGCGAGCAGACCTTCGGTATGGCCCACGGCATGAAGAACTTCATCATTATCAGTCTGGGTGTAGGTATCGGCAGTTGCTTTTTTGCCGAGGGTGTGGAACATCGGGGACACTTGGGCTATGCTGGTGAGTTCGGACACACCAGCCTGGTGTTAAATGGTCGTCAGTGTGGCTGTGGTCATCATGGGTGTCTTGAGGCTTATGTCGGTGCGAAGGGCATCGTCTTGACAGCGCGTGAGCTCATGCAGGAATCTGACCGTCCGTCGTTGATGCGCGACTTGGCGAAACTTTCTCCACGCACCATCGCAGAGTGTTGCGACAAGGGTGATGAACTGGCTATTGAGGTGTTCCGTCGTACAGGCGAGTATTTAGGTTTGGGTATGGCCAATTATGCCTCCGTCGTCGATCCTGAGGCAATCATCCTCACTGGTGGTATCTCGAAAGCAGGCAAGTGGCTGCTTGACCCTGCATACGAAGCTTTTGAGAGTCATGTGTTCGGTAATCTTCGTGGTAAGGTGAAGATCCTGGTCTCGAAGCTCGACAATCGTGAGCGCGATGTCCTGGGCGCCAGCGCCCTCGCCTGGTCTGTCCCCGAATACTCCCTCTTCAAATAGCCAGAAGAACATCTCATAAAGACATAGTAATATAAAGACAAAGTAATAAAGACATAGTAACATATTAACATATTAATAGATCGAGTATTTATATAAATAATGGCTATTATGTTACTCTGTCTTTAAGTAAAAAAGTTATTATGTTACTTTGTCTTTAAGAAAATAGTTATGATGTCATGGACGTAGAAGTAATCAATAATATTATCAAGGAAAAACCAAATTTAAGTACTGCCCTCGGGATGGAGTTCCTCTCCACACCCGAGGACGATACTTGTATGGCACGTATGAAAGTAGATGAACGTAACCGCCAGCCCTTTGGCTATCTGAGTGGTGGAGCTACGTTGGCACTGGCTGAGAATGTGGCAGGCGTGGGCTCCAGCGCACTCTGTCCGGGGCGAGCCTGCGTGGGTATCGAGGTCAGCGGCAGTCATGTGAAGGCAGTGTCTGAAGGCGACACCGTCACTGCCTATGCACGCCTGTTGCACAAGGGGTCTGCCCTTCATGTGTGGAATGTGGACATCAAGGACACCTCCGGCGATCTCATCTCTAACGTGCGTGTCACCAACTATATCATCAATCTGCAACGGAAGTGATGGGGGGATTTGCTGTCTACCGTTTACCTTATGCGAAGCAGGCCACCCTTGTCCGACAGACTGAGGGAGAACCTTTGGAACTGTCCAGCTGTCAGGCTCTGAACGGTCATCAGGGCTTTGTCATCGCCCCCTTTGAGATCACCCCCGATCAGCCCATTCTCATCATCCGACCAGATGAAACGGAGTGCCTCGACTTGTCGAGGAGCGAGGAACGAGGAAGGAGGAACGAGGAACGAGATTACCCCCTGCCTCCAAACTATTCTCCTTCCTCGTTCCTCCTTCCTCCTTCCTCGAAAAAGAATCCTCGTTCCTCCTTCCTCCTTCCTCGGTATTACTCCATCGACTTCGCCAATTTCCATGCCCAACTGGAGAACGATGCCTTCCAGAAGATTGTCCTCGCACGTTGTGCGGATGAGAAAATGCCAGAGGGGCTGGAGCCAATGGAACTGTTCTATCGCGCGTGCGCACTCTATCCACGACTCTTTATCGCTCTCGTGGATACACCTAAGAGTGGGTGTTGGCTCACGGCCACACCCGAGATACTCTTGGATGGACATGGCTCTGACTGGCGAACCATCGCCTTGGCTGGTACGATGAAACTGGAGGGTGATCAACTCAATGGCGAGGGCGAATCCTTGACATGGAGTACGAAGAACATTCAGGAACAGCGCATCGTGGCCACCTATATCACGGAGTGTCTGGAACAGTTTACGAGCGAATTCCGTGAAGAGGGGCCTCGTACGGTGAGAGCTGCCAACCTCGTTCACCTCAGGAGCGACTTCACCTTCCGACTGTCTGATCATGCCCATATCGGCAATCTTCTCCAGGCCCTGCATCCCACGCCGGCTGTCTGTGGCCTTCCAAAACGTGAAGCCTTCCAGTTTATTGTCAAGAACGAACATACCCCGCGCCGTTATTACAGCGGCTTCATGGGGCCGTTAGGCACAGACGAGACGCATCTCTATGTGTCCCTCCGTTGTATGAACATCGAGCGCGACACCTGTCATCTCTATGCCGGCGGTGGCCTCCTCAAAGACAGCATCCTCGAACAGGAATGGCAAGAGACTGAAGCCAAACTCGAAACCATCCGAAAAGTAATAAATAAGACATAGTAACAGAATAACAAAGCTATCGCATGAATATGTTAATATGTTATTATGTCTCAAAAATGATAGTATGTATAGTAACAAAGAAAACGTAAATATCTTAACAGCACTGTTGGTGCGACATGGAGTGCAGTGTGCAGTGGTGTGTCCGGGCAGTAGGAACTCCGCGATAGTACACAACCTCCACGAGTGCCCCGACATCCAGTGCTTCCCTGTCACCGACGAGCGCTCGGCAGGCTTCTATGCCCTGGGGATGGCACAGGCCCTGCGGAAACCTGTGGTGGTGTGCGTCACCAGTGGTACCGCTCTTCTGAACCTCGCTCCGGCGGTGGCAGAGGCTTACTATCAGCACATCCCCCTCGTGGCCATTTCTGCTGACCGTCCTCCACAGTGGATCGACCAGCTCGATGGACAGACGCTTCCACAGCCTGATGCCTTAGGACGTTTTGTGCGTAAGGCCGTTTCTTTGCCAGAACCTACCGATGCTGATACACGCTGGTACTGTAACCGTCTGGTCAACGAGGCCCTGATTGCCGCCAGACAGGGTGGGGGCGGACCTGTACATATCAACGTGCCTATCACCGAACCACTCTTCGACTATACTGTTGCCGAACTGCCTCAGGAACGCCTGATCGAGGCTGTGGCTGCCGATATGTCTCCGGCCACGTTGAGTCATGTCACACGGATGTTTCTCCAGGCCAAGCGCCCCATGCTCATCACTGGTCAACCCATGAACCCTCTGCTCGACGAGGCGGTCAGCCTGGTGGGCGAGGATGAGGCTTATATCCCTGATTTCGTACTGTATATCGGTGGCTCGATTGTCAGCAAACGCCTGAAGCGCTTCCTGCGCAAGGCTAAGGAGACGTGGGTGGTGAATGCCTCAGGCGAGGTGGCCGATACCTTTATGAATCTCACCCATGTCTTTCAGGGCGATGGTGAGGCTGTGGCCGATCATATCCGTTTCATGTTGGTGATGGAGCCTCATCCCTTCGTACAACAGTGGGATGCTCTGCTGGCCTCTATCCGTCAACAGGTAGAGGCTTACGAGCCTGCCTATTCTGAGATGGCAGCAGTGAAGTATTTCGAACATCTGGTGGGTGATGCTGAGGTACATTATGCCAACAGCTCAGCCATCCGACTGGCCAACATCTTTGCACAGCATCCTGTGTGGTGCAACCGGGGGGTGAACGGCATCGAAGGGTCGCTCTCCACAGCTGCAGGTTTCTCCTGTGTCACCGATAAACCAGTGTTCTGTGTCATTGGCGACCTGAGTTTCTTCTACGATCAGAATGCACTGTGGAATCAGAATCTGAAGGGTAACTTGCGTATCTTGCTCCTGAACAATGGCAAGGGTGGTATCTTCGATATGCTCCCCGGACTCGAACAGAGTCCTGCCCGCGACGCTTATGTGGCTGCTGAGCACCACACCTCGGCTGAGGGTATCTGTCAGGAGAACGACATCGTCTATCTCTCTGCCTCCGACATGCCTCAGATGCGTGCCGGCATCGACACCTTATTAAATATAGATAGCACCCGCCCCGTCCTCCTGGAAATCTTCACCTCCCCCTCCCCCGACGCCACCGCCCTCCAGTC
>ODAI014533147.1_pt1 | contig 13223 bp, 10 predicted proteins | sample 1539321 | NCBI WGS metagenome assembly ODAI01 (sample SAMN02144231, study PRJEB22623) | gut metagenome | biome: sheep rumen | host: Ovis aries | place: New Zealand | reverse complement strand
GCGAGGCGTTCGTGCGGAAGTGGATATACGGGCTCGGCGACAAGTTCCCCGCGGCGCGGACAGCGGCGCACGCCGTGGGGAGCATCGGCTTTTCGTCGCATGGCTGGCGGCTGGCGAAGAAGGACGAAAGGGCGGCATAGGCGGAATGCGGAAGAAATGAGACGATGCGCAGGGGAAAAGTGAGAGAATGGAGCGGAAAGAGAATGAAAATAGGCGCTGCCTGTGAGGTGTCTCCCTTGGTCCACTAATCCATTGTGTTGATTGGCGCGTGGCACTGCGCAAGGTGGAATTATGGTATAATACGCGGCATGAAAAAAGCGCAAAACGTTGTTGAGAAAATACTTTCTGCACATCTCGTCGAGGGCAATCCCGCGAAGGACCCCGAGCTCGGCATCCGCATCGACCAGACGCTGACGCAGGACGCGACCGGCACAATGGCCTACCTCCAGTTCGAGTCGATGGATGTGCCGTGCGTCAAGACAGACCTCTCCGTAAGCTACGTCGACCACAATACAGTCCAGATCGGCTTCGAGAACGCCGATGACCACGACTTCCTTCAGTCAATCGCCAAGAAGTATGGCATCGTCTACTCAAAGTGCGGCAACGGCATCTGCCACCAGCTCCACCTCGAGCGCTTCGGCATGCCCGGCACCACTCTCCTTGGCTCCGACTCCCATACCCCGACCGGCGGCGGCATCGGCCAGATCGCGATCGGCGCTGGCGGAATCGATATCGCGGTCGCAATGGCCGGCGGCGCTTTCCATATCCCGACCCCCAAAGTGCGCGCAATCATCCTCAAGGGCAAACTCAAGAAGGGCGTCTCCGCAAAGGACGTGATCCTCAAGGTCCTCGAGAAGTACGGCACCAAGGGCAACGTCGGCTGGATATTCGAGTACACCGGTCCAGGCGTCGCCACCCTCGACGTCCCATCTCGTGCGACGATTACCAACATGGGTGCGGAACTCGGCGTCACTACGAGCGTCTTCCCGTCCGACGCAGTGACGAAGCAGTTCCTCGCCGCGCAGGGGCGTGCCAAGGATTTCGTCAGGATCGTAGCTGACAAGGACGCGAAGTACGACGACGCGTTCGTCGTCGATCTCTCGAAAGTCGAGCCGATGATGGCTGCTCCCCACAGCCCGGGGAACGTAGTGACCGTGAAGTCCAGGAAGGGTCTCAAGGTCAACCAGATCATGATCGGCTCGTGCACCAACTCGTCCTACCGCGACATCAGGACAGTCGCCTTGTATCTCAAGGGCAAGCATGTCGCGGACGATGTCGAGGTCGGAATTGCGTGCGGCTCTCGCCAGGTCATCAACATGCTCGCAAAGGACGGCTCGCTCGCGATTCTCCACGCCGCGGGCTGCCGCATGCTCGAGAACGCGTGCGGGTTCTGCATCGGCGCGCACATGAGCCCAAGGACCGGTGCCGTGTCGCTTAGGACGAACAACCGCAACTTCGAGGGTCGCTCCGGGACGAAGTCCGCGCAGGTCTATCTCGTCTCGCCCGAGACCGCCGCTGCGTCCGCGCTCACAGGCAAGGTGGAGCTTCCGACGAAGAAGCCGGTCGCCGCCGTGCCGAGCCCGAAGAAGTTCCCGATTGACGATTCCATGTTCCTTTACCGTGCGACCGCCGGAAAGGGCGTGAAGGGCGCTGAGATCGTGCGCGGGCCGAACATCGCGCAGGTTCCGAAGGGCGTGCCGCTTGGCGCAGACCTCTCGGCTGTCGCCGCGATCAAGGTCGGCGACAAGATCACTACCGACCACATCATGCCGGCGGGCGCGCGCCTAAAGTTCCGCTCGAATATCCCCGAGTACGCGAAGTTCGTCTTCGAGCCGTGCGACCCCAAGTTCCACGACAAGTGCCTCGCGAACAAGGAGAAGGGCCTCGCCAACGTCATCGTCGCGGGCGAGAGCTACGGACAGGGCTCGAGCCGCGAACATGCGGCCCTCTGCCCCATGTATCTCGGCGTCAAGGCCGTGATCGCGAAGTCCATAGAGCGCATCCACCGCGCCAACCTCGTAAACTTCGGCATCGTGCCGTTCCTCTTCGAAAACCCGAGGGATTACGACAAGGTCGAGGCAGGCGACAAGCTCGAGCTCAAGGGCATTCGTGCTGCGGTTGAGGGAGACGGCGTTCTTGAAGTCAAGGGCCCGAGGGGGTCTTTCCGCGTCAAGACGGCGCTTTCTGACCGCGAGAAGCACCTCCTCCTCTGCGGCGGTCTTCTTGCGAGCCTGTGAAAAATTTAGTATAATTTCCGCCATGAGAAACATTATCTTCGCTGTTGCCGTCGCTTGCGTGGCGGCTGGGTGTGCTACGAAGCAGGTTGAGCGGACCAGCGTCCGCTTCATGCACTGGAGCGTCAGCCATTTCAGCGACGGAGCGTATTCCGTCGCCTCGATTCCCGAATCCGAGGGGGAAAAGATGGCGGCCAAGTACGTCAAGTTCCTCAATTCCGTCGATGCCGACATCGTGGGCATTACGGAATACAACGAGGACTTCACCACGAACGGCTCCATGAAGGCGTCTGCCGCGCTCTTCAAGGGGTACGAGAAGTCGGTCGGCCCGGCCAAGGGCGACGTCTGCAACGCCATCTTCTACAAGTCCGTCAAGGCCTCGAAGATCGACGAGAAGGACGTCTTCTTCGAGAGACATTTCGAGGACACGTACTACAGGGCCGTCAAACTCAACATCTCTGGCGTGCCTGTCTGGTTCGTGCAGACGCACCTTGACAGCAACACTTACCTGTCTGGCCATCGCAAGGACCGCGAGGAGCAGATGAAGAAGCTCATCGAGGACTTTCGCGAAGAGCCGCGCGTAGTCATCGCCGGCGATTTCCGCGTGGGCGTGCGCGTTCCGGGCAAGCGGTGCTTCCCGGCTCCAGAGGAATACAAATTGTTCGAGAAGGCCGGGTTCGAACTTGCCAACCTTTTCGGCACCGGCACGTATCCTGTCGAGAGCCCGATCCAGCCGCTCGACAACATAATCTTGAAGGGCGTCGGGATCTCCGAGGTCAGGTTCCTCGAGGCGGACCACCTTAGCGACCATCTTGCGATTTCCTGCACGCTGACCATCTACGACGGGAAATGACCGGCAGGGGTGAGTTTCGGGCCGCTTTTTGCGCCGTCGCGTCGCTATTTTGCCTCGTGGCCGCCGCCGAGCGCCAGCCGATCGACAGGTACCAGTCGATCATAGACCGCCAGATGTTCGGACAGCCGCCGCCCAACTTCGACCCGACGAAGCCGCCGTCCCAGGTGCAAAAGGGCGCTAGCGACGAAAAGGTGTTGACGCGCGAGCAGGAGGCGGTGAAGAGCTCGATTCATTTCAGCGCCATAAACGTGACGCCGACGGGTGACGTGGCCGTCGGGTTCACCGACAATTCCGACAGCAAGCTGCCAGTCCACTACTATCTCAAGGTGGGCGAGGAGCGCAATGGCTGGAAAGTGCTTGAGGCCGATCCGATAAAGGCGACCATGAAAGTCGCGAAGGGCGACATCGAGGTTGCCCTTGGCCTTGGCGCGAATTCCGCCAAAGGCGGCGGCTCTACCGCCCGTGCAGGCGTCAATGCCGCGCCTGCGATCGCGACGGCCAGCCGCCGTGCGGGGCTTCTCGGCGGTGTTAGGCGTCCTTCCGCAGGCGGCGAGCAGCCAAGGCCGGGCATGATGGGCGCGTCGCTGCGGGAACGCCGTGCCCTGAGGGAGCAGGCGCGTCAGGAGGAGGAGGCGAAGGAAAAAGAACTTGAGGCAAAGCGCCAGGCCGAGGCAGCCGAGAAGGAGAAGGAGCGCGAAGCCCAGCGCCAGGCCGAGAAGGAGGAGCAGCGCCGCGAGCTTCAGCTCCTCAAGGATGAACTGAAGGCCCAGCGCGAGGCGGTTGAGCGCGCCCGTGCAGAGCGCGAGGCCGCCCGTCAGGACGAAAATGCAGAAGACGAAAATTGAGCAGTTCTACGCCTCCCTTCGTTCGACGGGGTCTTATTCAACTCCTCCCGAGCGCCGAAGGGCGAAACGTGTCCGTCAGTCGGCATGGAACACCTTCCGCTACACGATTGGCGTCACGAAGGTCTTCCCCTACTGCGCCCTGACCGAGCCGTTTGGCCTCTTGACTACCGAGAAATGGGCTCGGGCGTGCTTCTCGGCCGTCACGACTGCGGAAAAGCTCGGGCTCAGCGTTACGATCGAGGGGTTTGACGCCAGGATGAAGCACGAAGGGCCGGTCGTCTATCTCTGCAACCACATGTCGACGACGGAGACAATCCTTCTCATGCCGGTGCTGCTGGCGTTCGGGCCGTTCAGCTATGTGGCGAAGGCGTCGCTCGCCCATCTGCCTTTTCTCACGAAGGCCGCCGAGCACATGCGAATGGTCCCAATCGGGCGCAAGTCGCCGCGAGAGGATCTCATGGCTGTTCTAAACACGGGTACTGAGCGCATCAAAGGCGGCGACAGCTTCCTCATCTTCCCGCAGGGAACGCGCCAGACGCTTTTCAGCCGCAAAGTCTATTCCTCGATTGGCGCGAAGCTTGCGGAAAAGGCCGGATGCCCGGTCGTTCCGATAGTCGTCGACACTCGTTGCCAGCTGACGCGCGAGAAAGGGGTCTTCAAGAAGGTGTTCAAGGACTTCGGCACCTTCGACCCGACTCGCGACATCCGCGTCGCCTGCGGCCCTGTCATCCCGAACGCGAAGTCGCGCGTGATGCACGAGGCCGCGTTTGACTGGATGGCGTCCAAGCTTGACGAATGGGGTCTCCCGACCGAACGCTGATGTCCGCCGCCGGAGGGTGACTGGTGGGGGGATATTATGGTATAATGTCCCTATGAAAAAGATTCTTTTCCTGGTCATTGCGGCCATTGCGGTGTCTGCGTTTGCAGGCAGGCCCAAGTACGTGTTTCTTTTCATTGGCGACGGAATGTCCGTTCCCCAGCGGATGACGGCCGAGGAGTTCTCGCGCAAGAACGGCACCGGCTCCCTTGCGATGAATGCGATGCCGTTCAGCGCGATGACGCGTACTTGCTCGGCGGATTCGCTAGTGACCGATTCCGCGGCGGCGGCAACGGCGATTGCCTGCGGCATCAAGACGAAGAACCACTACTCTGGCGTAGATCCCGAAGGGAACCCGGTGTACTCTTCCGCCGTTGCGGCGAAGAAGGCGGGGGCCAAGGTCGGCATTGTGACGACCGTGACGATCACGCACGCGACGCCGGCCGGCTTCTACGCCCACCGCAAAAACCGCGGCGACGCCTACGGCATCTCCCTCGACCTCGCCGACTCCGGCTTTGATTTCTTTGCGGGCGGCGGTCTCGACGTCAATGCGAAGAACACGCTGAAGCACAAGCAGTACGAGGAGTTCGGCGACGCCTACGAGTATGTCCGCTCCAAGGGCTACAAGATTGTCGAGACGAAGGACCAGTTCCTCGCGCTCAAGCCCGGCGACGGCAAGGTGTTCACCAAGTTCACGAACGGAGCTCTCGATTCGACGATCGACGCCGACGGCACCCAGCCGACGCTCGCCGAGATGGTCGCGAAGGCGGCCGAGATGCTCGACGGCGACGGCGGCTTTTTCATCATGGCCGAGGGCGGTCGCATCGACTGGGCTGGCCACGGCAACGACGCGGCTACGAATCTCCGCGACGTCCTTGCGCTCGACGAGGCGGTCAAGGTCGCGCTCGAATTCCAGGATAAGCATCCCGACGACACGCTAGTCGTCGTCACGGGCGATCACGAGACAGGCGGCATGTCGATGGGCTTCGCGGGCACTGGCTATGCGCTCTACATGGATCGCCTCGTGAACCAGACCATGTCCGTCGGCAAGTTCGGCGACAAGGTCAATGCCGCGTTCAAGGCCAATCCCGATCTCTCGTTCGAGGACGTCAAGCCGATCATAGCCGAGGCGTTTGGCTTCAAGTTCGAGGGCGACGCCAAGAAGGACGGCATGGTCCTTGGCGAAGCCGAGCTCAAGGGCATCGTCGAGGCGTTCGACCACGACGTCGCGTTCCACAAGTCCAAGATCGAGGAGAACTCGCAGTACGACGGCGAGAAGCGCTATCTCCTCGGCGGCGAGTGCCGCGTCGTGATGTCGCACAAGTGCGGAATCGGCTGGAGCTCCGGCGCGCACACCGCGATGCCCGTTCTCACGACGGCGAAGGGCTGCTGCGCCGAGAAATTCTCCGGCTTCATCGAGAACACCGACATCGCGAAGGCAATGAAGGCGTTCTACGAATGAGGAACGCCGTCTCCGCCGCCGTTTTTGCGCTGTGCTGCGCGGCGCTTCTCCTTGTCCCAGGACCGCGTCGCCTTGCGGACGACGGAGTGCGTACGGTACGGGCGGAGGTGGTCGAGACCGACGACTCGGGGCTGCAGATGCTCGGGCTTGTCGAGTTCGGCACCCAGCGACTGAAGGTGCGGCTTCCCGACGGCCGTATCTTCCATGCCGCGAACGAGTTGCGCGCGCAGCTGGAGCTCGACAAGAAATTCTCCGTCGGCGACACTGCGCTTGTCGTGCTGCCGCCAAACGCGGCGGACGGCGACATTCTTGTCGCGCGCGACCACTGGCGCATGGGCTGGGGCTTCGCGTTCTTCGCCGGCTTCTGCGCTCTTCTCTGCGTGTTCGGCGGCTGGACCGGGCTTAAGGCGCTTTTCAGTTTCGTCTTCAGTTGCCTTGTCGTGTGGAAGCTCCTCATACCGCTCGTCCTTGCGGGATGGCATGCGTCGACCGTCGTGTTCATCTCGGTCGCCGCGCTGACGGGCGTAATAATGTATCTCGTCGCCGGCTGGACGAGGAAGGGCTTTAGCGCGTTTGCGGGGTCGATGCTCGGAGTCGTTGCGTCGCTTGCGCTCGCCCATTTCTTTGGGCGCGTCATGAACGTCAACGGCGCGACAATGCCTTTCGCGCAGCAGCTGCTCTACTCGGGGTTCTCGGGGCTCGATCTCCAAGACGTCTTTTTCGGCTCGATAGTGCTCGCGTCCTCCGGCGCGGTGATGGATCTTGGCATGGACATCGCGGCGGGCGTAGAGGAGGTGCACAGGCACAGCCCGTCTCTCGGGTTCCGCGAGCTTGCGGCATCTGGTGTCAGGATAGGAAGGGCGGTTGTCGGCACGATGACGACGACGCTTCTGCTCGCCTATTCCGGCGGGTATCTTACGCTGCTCATGGTGTTCGCCACTCAGGGCACGGCGCCGATGGACTTTCTAAATTCGACACTCGTTTCGGCAGAGCTCGTAAAGACGCTCGTCGGAAGTTTCGGCCTCGTTCTTGTCGCGCCTTTCACGGCCATAGTCTCGGCCGCGGTCTATGCACGCGGCGGCAAGGGGGTGGCCTAATTATGGCGCGTGCTCCTGCCATGTCGACTGGTGTCTTCGCCCTTAAGTCGAAGTTCAAGCCCACGGGCGACCAGCCAGAGGCGATAGCCGCGCTGTACGAGGGCCTGAAACGAGGCGAAGACCGGCTTGTCCTGCAGGGCGTTACTGGCTCTGGGAAAACATTCACGATGGCGAACCTCATCGCCAAGTGGGGGCGTCCGACGTTGATCCTCTCGCACAACAAGACGCTCGCCGCCCAGCTCTTTGCAGAGCTTAAGGAGTTTTTCCCTGAGAACGCGGTCGAGTATTTCATCTCATACTACGACTACTACCAGCCCGAGGCGTATATTCCGCAGACTGACACCTACATCGAGAAGGACGCGTCGATAAACGAGGAGATTGAGCGCTACCGCCTTGCGGCGACGAACGCGCTCATTGCAAGGCGCGATGTTATCGTCGTCTCGTCGGTAAGTTGCATCTACGGCCTTGGCGAGTCGGACGAATACCGCGATCTCGCCGTCGGCTTCAAGGTCGGCGAGTCGCTGTCGCGAGAGCGTCTTCTCGCTCGGCTCGTCGAGGCGCAGTACGTCAGAAACGACTACGACTTTGCGCCTGGCGCGTTTCGCGTGAGAGGCGACGTGGTGGACGTCTTTCCCGCCTACGAGACGAAGGCGATCAGGGTCGAGTTTTTCGGCGACGAGATCGACTCTATCCGCGAGCTTGACCCGCTTACTGGGAAATGCGGCGTCTCGATGCCCGCCGCCGTCGTAACGCCCGCAAAGCAGTTCGTCATGGGCAAGGACAAGTTTGATGCGGCGTTCGCGCGAATCGAAGCAGAGCTCGACGAGCGCCTTAAGTTCTTCGCGTCAAAGGGCAAACTGCTAGAAGCGCAGAGGCTAAAGGAGCGGACGGAATACGACATCGAGATGATGCGCGAGCTCGGCTACTGCAACGGCATCGAGAACTACTCGCGTCCGCTTTCCGGGCGCGCGCCCGGCTCGCCGCCGGAGTGCCTTCTCGACTATTTCCCAGACGACTTCCTCACGATCATAGACGAGAGCCATGTCTCGGTACCGCAGATACGCGCGATGTACAACGGCGACCAGGCAAGGAAGCAGAAGCTCGTCGACTTCGGTTTCCGCCTTCCGAGCGCGAAGGACAACAGGCCCTTGAAGTTCGACGAGTTCAACGCAAAAGTGCACCAGATCGTCTACTGCTCTGCGACCCCCGGCGACTACGAGTACGAGCAGTCGAAGACGGTCGCGGAGCAGGTGATACGCCCGACGGGGCTTCTCGATCCCGTGATCGAGCTGCGCCCGCTCGCGAACCAGATTGACGACCTCGTGGCGGAGATCAAGCGCGTCGTCGAGCAGAAGGACCGCGTCTTCGTCACGACGCTTACGAAGCGCTCGTCCGAAGACTTGACGCAGTATCTCCACGGAACCGGCATCCGCGTAGAGTACCTTCATAGCGACATCGACGCAATAGAGCGCGTCTCGATACTCCACCGCCTGAGAAAGGGCGAGTTCGACGTTCTCGTCGGAATCAACCTCCTGCGCGAAGGCCTCGACCTTCCGGAAGTCGCGCTCGTCGCGATTCTCGACGCCGACAAGGAGGGGTTCTTGAGGTCCACGACTTCGCTCGTGCAGACGGCCGGGCGGACGGCCCGCCACGAGAAGGGGCGCGTCATACTCTATGCCGACAAGAAGACGGACGCGATAAAGGACTTGCTGCGCATCACAAAGGCGCACCGAGAAAAGCAGATCGCCTACAACGAGAAGCACGGCATCGTGCCAAAGTCCGTAAAGCGCGCGATAAACGAGTCGGCGTATGTCTTTGCGGCTGGCTCCGCGGCGTCTGCGGCTCCCAGCACACGCGACGGGATCCCAGTCGCGGACATATTGGCAGAACTCGAGCGCGACATGCTCGAGGCGGCAGACAACCTTGAATTTGAACGCGCGGCGTATCTGCGCGACCAGATAAGGGAAATCAAGCGGAAGAGAGGCAAAAAATGAAGAAGAGCGCCCATGAGCAGTATGAGGAGCTGAGCTCGCAGAGTGCGGTGAAGCGTGCGCTGCATTCGATCCGCACGCGGTATTCGCTTGCCACCGCATTCCTGATCCTGCTATGCCTCGCCGTGTTCTACATAGGTGGACGCATCGTGCTCGTCCACATGATGCGGGAGGCGGAGCGCCAGGTCGAGGAGATAGGGTACGACATGTCGCGCCTCGCGTACAGCCACGCGGACATTGTGGTGAAGGAGAACAGGAAGAGCGCCGGGGAGATTGCGTTCTTGGTCGCAAGGGGAGAGGATGTGTCGACTGTCCTTTCGAGACCGGAATTCGCGAAAATCTCCCTTGTTCTCGCGTTCTCGGGTTCGGGCAAGTTCGCTTCAGGCGCGGCGAGAGGGGCTGATGGCGTTTTGGCCGTGTCGGCAGCCGACGTCGCTCCATACGCCGAGCGATTTTCCGAATGGCTTGCCCCTGACGGCGACAGGCACTCTCCTTCGGTAGGGCTTGTACAGCTGTGCGGAAAGGCCCACTATGTCTTCGTCGCGCCTTCCGAAAAGGACGCTGTGTCGCGTGTGGTGGTAGGGGCTCCGTTTGACTCTGCGGTGTTTACGTCGAGCGTCAATGACGGATTTTCCGGCCTGGATGTGCGCGTGGTGAACCGCAAGGTGGCAGTCACGGTATCATTGACGTCGTCAGCCAAGGCCGCGCAGCGCGCCAGCGAGGGGACGGCGGGGTTTGGCATCGTGCCGATGCTTTCCGAGGCGATAAGCTTCTACTCAGGCGGGTTCTGGAACCTTGGCTCGAATCCGTACGAGGCCGTGTTCGCGCTTCGCGACATCGCAGGCAACGCCGTGTCCATGATTTCAGTTTCGCTTCCAACGTCGCTCTCTACCGTGACGCGTTCCGCGCTCGGCCGCTTTACCTTTTTCATCGCCATGGTTGGAATTATCCTCATCTTGCCGATCTTCTGGTTCCAGGGAAGGGTGCTGCTCAATCCGCTGACAAAGATGACGGAGGCAATTCGCGACCTTGGAGAGAGACACGAGGACATAGACTGCCCGTCTCTCGAATGGGAAGGCAGCGACGAGTTCGCCATGCTTGCCATGTCCGTCAACAGGATGCTCGAGACGATAACTGAGCGCACTGTCAAGATCGCCCAGGTGGAGGCTCGGCACAGGGCGCTTATCGACGGATTGCCGGATGCGCTCGCGGTCTTCGACAGGCGCGGCCGCCTTGTCGCCGTTAACAAGCAGCCCGAGGGGACTCCGCCGCTTCCGGGGATGATCCGTGGAGAACCGCCGAGCGCAGAGGTGTTCGGTGAAGAGGGTGCCGAGGCGATTGCCAAGGCGATCGCCACCGTCTTCGATACGCCGTCGGTTCAGGCGGTGCGCCTCGAGTCGCGCGACGACGAGCCGCGGAATTTCGAGGTGCGCGTTACGCGCATGGACGAGGTGTTCGCGCTTGCGATAGTCCGCGACGTCACGCGGGAAGCCGCCGAGCACAAGCTGCGACTCGCCGCAGAGGCGCGCACCCTCGACGCTTCCAAGCGCGAATCGCTGACGCTTCTCGCCGCAGGCATAGCCCACGACGTCAACAACGTCCTTTCCGTAATTCTAAGTACCGTGGAGTCGGCCGCGGCGGACTCTGGTTCCGGGCTTGACATCGTTGCCATCCGCGACGCGGTCATGCGTGGATCGCGCATGACCAAGGAGCTGATGGCCTTCGCAGGCGACAACAAGGTGTCTCTCCTGAGGGCGTCGCCGGAATTCTTCGTAAAGGACATCCAGGCGCTTGCCTCGCATGTCGTCGGCGGCAATGTGGCGATATCCTATACGCTTGCGGAGGGCCTGCCGGACGTAGACGCCGACCCGAACCAGTTCTGGAAGGTGTTCTTCAACATCATAAAGAACGCGACCGAGGCGCTTGGCGAGCGTCCAGGCCACATCGCCATCTCTACCGAGGCGTTCGACATGACAGAGGAGGCGGCAACCTTGTTCACTTCGGAGAGCCCCATTCCTCCCGGTCCAGGCGTAGTGTTCAAGATTGCCGACGACGGTCCTGGAATTCCGGCGGATCTGCTGCCGAAGCTCTTCGACCCGTATGTGTCGTCCAAGACACTCGGTCGCGGACTTGGCCTTGCCACGGTGCGTACCATCGTCGAGGCCCATGGCGGCGGCATCAAGGTTGAAAGCGTCATCGACCACGGCACGACGTTCACCATATTCCTGCCGCAGACAAAACTGCCGAACGATTCCAAGGGGATCGCCAGCGCACATGAGAAAACGCCCGGCTCGCTGCCGTCCGAGGTCCTTGTCGTAGACGACGACGAGGCGATACTCAAGACGCTCTCCATATTGCTGAAGTCGCTCGGCGTGTCTGCCCATGTGGCGCGCGACCGTGTTTCCGCGCTTGCGGTGATGAGGCGTTATACCAGCCGCATCGGCGCAGTCCTGATGGACGCCCACATAGGCGGCGTAGACGTCGTGCGGCTTTTCAAAGCGTTCCGCCTCGCCTCGCCCGACATTCCGGTCGTCATCGTCTCCGGCTCCCCGGAAGACGAGATAGGCAAGATGTTCTCGGACCAGTCGTACAACGGGTTTCTCGGCAAGCCGTTCACCGTCATGGAACTTAAGAAGACTCTGCTGGATGTCTGCGGATAGTCCGCGCGATTGCCACTCCGGCGTTTTTTTGGTAAAATATCAAAACTTAAAGGCAAACAAGGAACTGCTGAATGGCGAAAGAAGAAGACCAGGCGATTGAAGTCACCGGCACGGTGACCAAGGTCCTGCCTGCAACGATGTACAAGGTGAAGCTCGAAAACGGGCACGAAGTGCTCGCGCACATCTCGGGGAAGATGCGCAAGTTTTTCATCAAGATCGCGATTGGCGACAAGGTCACCGTCGAGATCTCGCCCTACGACCTTGGCAAGGGGCGCATCACCTACCGCCACAAGGCATGATTCCGGGCGCACGACGCTGTTTCAAACTAACACAAAAAAGATAAGGACAAACCATGTCAGGTCACAGCCACTGGGCGACAATCAAGCGCGCGAAAGGCGCGGCAGACGCGAAGAAGGGCAAAATCTTCTCGAAACTCGGCAAGGAAATCACGATCGTCGTGAAGGCAAAGGGCGGCAACCCCGACAACAACCCGACGCTCCGCACGCTCATCGCCAAGGCGAAGGCGGCGCAGATGCCGAACGACAACATCGAGCGCGCGATCAAGAAGGGCACCGGCGAGCTCGAGTCGGCCGAAATGGTCGACTGCCAGTACGAGGGCATCAAGAACGGCACCGCGATCGTCGTCCACGTTCTCACCGACAACAAGAACCGCGCGGCGGCGGAAGTCGGCAGCGTGTTCAAGAAGAACGGCATCGAGCTCGCGAAGCCCGGCAGCGCGTCTCGCCTCTTCGACAAGCTCGGCCAGGTGATGATTCCAGCGGCCGACGGCCTCACCGAGGACAAGGTGATGGAAGTCGCGCTCGAGGCCGGAGCGGAGGACGTTCTCGTCGAGGACGGCGGGTTCACCGTCAAGACCCAGCCCAACGACTTCGTCGCCGTGAGCGACGCGATCAAGGCTGCCGGCATCGCGATCGACGAGGAGAACTCTAACGTCGGTCTCGTCCCGAACATGACGAATCCCGTCTCCGACGTCGCGGTCGCAAAGGCGATCAACAAGTTCGTCGAGATGCTCGAGGACCTCGAGGACACCCAGGACGTCTACACGAACATGGAGACGACTGACGAAGTCGACGCCGCCCTTGAGGCGGAGGGCTGAGAAGCCCCCTTGACTTCACGGCGCGTGGAATGATATACTATGCGCCGTTTTCCGATTGTGGGATACTCAAGCGGTCAACGAGGGCAGACTGTAAATCTGCTGGCTAACGCCTTCAGTGGTTCGAATCCACTTCCCACAACCACCCGT
>ODAI010784393.1_pt1 | contig 13223 bp, 10 predicted proteins | sample 1539321 | NCBI WGS metagenome assembly ODAI01 (sample SAMN02144231, study PRJEB22623) | gut metagenome | biome: sheep rumen | host: Ovis aries | place: New Zealand | reverse complement strand
CGGCCTGTTTCCCCGCATCATCGGCAAAATCAGTGCACTGACCGTCGCTCAATACATCAATTACTTAAATAATCAACCGATTGGCAGAGTTAAATATGCACTGGTTTAATTCCGCCAACGGGTAGTAAAAACCAAAAGGAGTACTAAAAGTAAAAAGCGTTTTAGTTTTTAATTTATAGATTAAATTAGAAATCATTATGAAGAAATCCATCGTATATTCCCTCCTTGCCTTCGCAGCCATAGTGTGGGGCATCAGCTTCATCCTCACCAAAGAACTTTTCGTCACCGAGGCGCACATCACCGTCCTCATCATCCTCACCTTCCGGCTCCTGCTGGCCACCGCTATCACCATACCCACCCTTCTACTATTAAAAAAGCTCGAACCCATACAGAAAGGCGACCTCAAATGGTTCCTCATTCTAGCCTTCTTGGAGCCGTTCATCTACAGCATCTGCGAGACCAACGGGGTGAAGCTGGTCAGCGGCAGCATGTCCTCCATCATCGTGGCCACCATCCCACTCTTCGTGCCCTTCGGCATGGCCGCCGCCTATAGAGAGAAGATTCGGAGTGTCACCCTCATAGGCATACTCATGTCGCTCATCGGACTCACTCTCATGCTCTTCCTTGGGGGCGAGAACAACCTCGACATGAATCCCCGAGGCATCGCCTGGCTCTTTGGCGCAGTGCTCACCGCAGTCGTGTTCACCATTGTGCTGGTTAAACTAGTAGGCCGTTACAAACCCTTCACCATCACTGCCTACCAGAACCTCTTCGGCTGCCTATACTTCATCCCCCTCATGTTGCTGCTCGACGGGAGCAGCCTGCCGCTGCTCTCCTACTCGCCCAAGATGATAGGCTTGCTGGTCATCCTCGGTGTTTTCTGTAGCACGCTGGCTTATATCTTCTACAATTTGGGCGTAGAGCAACTGGGAGCCACTTCTGCCTGTATCTTCACCAATGCCATCCCCGTCTTCTCCCTTATTGCCGCCATCCTCATCGGCCAAGAAACCCTCACCTGGAGCAAACCCCTCGGCATTGTCATCGTCATCGCTGGCGTCGTCATCGCCCAAATCCCGCCCCGCAAAGGCAAAAACAGTGTATAGTGTACAGTTTACAGTTAATAGTAAATAGTTATTAGTTAATAGTGACGGGGCCGTAAAAACCATTAACTATTAACTCCCTAACTATTAACCACACTAGTTTCCGCCCACCTTTTTAGTTTTTAGTTTTAATCTTTTAGTTTCAAAACGGCTCCCGCCCCTCTCAATTCTTAATTCTCAATTCCAAGAAGGTTTCAACGAATCGGCTCAAAAACCAAAGCAAAAATATCTTTTTTTACCTTCGATGAGCCGATAATCGCCAAAAAAGTGCTATCTTTGCACCGATTTTAACACCAAACGAAGATGGACATATCAAGGAAAATACTACATTATCTGCATTTTCACCCACATTCCTCACGCGAAGAAATTGCCAAAGGCATAGCTTTCGAAGGTAGTGACTCAACAATGAAACGTCTGATAGCAATCGCGGTAAAGAATGGCGAAATAGAAGTGGAGGGTAAGGCTCGCGCCACCCTTTATCGACTCTCCAACCGTGCGCACCTGCTTATGCCGTTCAACTTGGACACATACTTTTCCATAGACCAAGACAATCGAGAAGTGCAAACCTCATTCAATTTCGAACTGATAAGAGAGCTGCTGCCGTCGGTATCGCTCTTTACCGAAGACGAATCAAACCACCTACTGGCACTGCAAGCTGAATTCACCCTGCACACTCGTGAGATGACCGAAACCGAATACAACAAAGAAATGGAACGGTTGGGTATCGACCTCAGCTGGAAGTCTTCACAGATTGAGGGCAATACATATTCTCTGCTCGAAACGGAAAGACTGCTGAAAGAAAGTAGGACAGCAGACGGGAAAACCAGGGAAGAAGCCGTGATGCTGTTGAACCACAAAGATGCACTGCGTTTTATACTGGACAACCCCGACTACCTTCAGAACCTATCTGTCAGCCATATCGAAGACATACACCAGCTGCTCACAAAGGAACTATCAGTTGACCGAGGCATACGACACCGACGGGTGGGTATCACTGGCACTAACTATCATCCGCTGGATAATGAATTTCAAATCAGAGAGGCTATGCAGGACACCTGCTACCTGATAAATGGTAAATCCAACATCTTTGAAAAGGCACTGCTGGCGCTATGCCTAATCTCATACATTCAGGCTTTTTCCGACGGTAACAAACGCACGGCACGAATCACGAGTAATGCCATACTGATTGCCAACGGGTATTGTCCATTAAGTTTCCGCACCGTCGATTCTATCGACTACAAAAAAGCCATGTTGATTTTCTATGAGCAGAACAACATCTATGCCTTCAAACAGATTTTCATGAACCAATTTGAGTTTGCCGTAAGAGAATACTTTTAGAGACAATAAAGAGATTGCCGGTCCCAGACTCAAGGACAAACTATTTGAATGATAGCACAATAAACAAAAGTGCTATCATTTTTTTATGTATATGATTTTTATTTTGTATTTTTGCACCTGCTTACGAGAGTCAAGTAAGCAGATGCAAGAAAAGCATTGCGAATATCCTATCTTTGAAAATTCGCCAAATCAATGAGGGAGGATAGAGCATTTTTGCTTTCGCTTGTTGCGTATGCAATAGGCTTTTACGCCGACGGCATATCCTCAGGCGTGAGAATATGTTCATAGACCCCGTTCCCTCAAAGGTGTTTGGCAATACCTCAAAGATAACGAGATGAGCACATAAGTCTCATGCCTTTCTTTATGTTATTAACCGCCTGTTGGGGACTTGGGGCAGGGTGTAATTCCAATTTGTATTATGGACAAGAAAAACAGACATGTTTATGTATCTCCAAAGGTTACAGCTGTCACCTTCAGGGTGGAGAATGCCATGGATTCATTCACCACAACCACAATTACCACACCACCGCTTAGCACTTTCGGCAATGGCGGAAGCTGGGACGAGCCCTCGTCGTCCTCTTCCACCAGCCATTTCGGCAATAACGACTGGGGAGGAGGAGGTTCCTCCTCGGGCAACACCACGTTCAACTCGGGCAGCTGGGACTAGTTCATGCAGCCACATTTGTAAATTGAAATTCTTAACCATTATGAAACAACATTCTATCTTTTCTTCTGCTTTAGCACCAATTGATACTTTAGCATTTATCTTGTCTATTTCCCTTCTAGCGGTCAGCTGCCAGAAAGAGGAGGTGGGAATGGGCACTGTCACGTTGGGTGCCAAGATGCAGGAAACCGTCGGCGAGGGCGGCAAGGCCTATATCGACGGATACACGCCCTGTTGGCACAACGGCGACAGGGTATACATTAACGATGCAGCCTATTCCGTCGTGGCAGCCTCGGGTGCCTCGGCGCAGATTGAGAACGTGACAGCCAGCAGTTCATACCGTGCCATCTTCCCCGCCAGCATCGTCACTCCAGGCACCGACATCAGTGCCAACAGCCGCTTCCTAGTCACGCTGCCCGCCGTGCAGCACTACGAGTCCGTGGGCGGCCACCAGCGGGTGGACGTGCCGATGGGTGCGTTCCTTACCGGCGAAAGCACGTTGCAGTTCCACAACCTCTGCTCCATAGTGCGAGTAACGGTGAGCAATGCGTTGAACCAAGAGTTGCCGCTGCGCCTCATTGAGCTAAAGACCGACGCGGCCATGCTCAGCGGGCCTGGACTTTCCATGGTCAACGGCCAAGAAACAGATTACATCAGAATGTTGCGCTGGGATGCAAACCACTCCGTCTGCCTAAGTTTCACAGACGACAACCCCATCATCGTACCAGCCCTCGGCTCGAAGAAGTTTGACATCGTGGTGCCAGCATTTGAGACGGACAATGTCACTTTCACCCTCTACACCACCGACGGCTACTATTCCGAAATGACCAAGACAAACAAGGCCTTGGCACACAACACCATCACCACCATCACCATGAACATCACCAGCCTGACCCAGATAGCCGCCGCCGAACTGGTGGACGGCCCGACATTCAACACCGCCATCCCTAACAATGCCACAGCGGTAGTATTCGAATACAACAACCCCTCAGTCACCTCCGGCACCCTGCTCTCCACCACCGACTCCCCCACCCCCATCTACGGCAACATAGATTCGGATGGCACCACCTGGCGAGTCTCCACTGCCGCCATTATGATGAATGCAAATCAAGATTGTAGTAATATGTTTTACTACAGAATGCACCTCACATCTATAGATTTCGGTGAGGGTTTCAACACTTCAAATGTGACAAATATGTCTAGCTTGTTTGGTGGCTGTAGTAGTTTGACGAACCTTGATGTTTCACATTTCAATACATCAAGTGTGACAAATATGTCTGGCATGTTTTCTAATTGCCGCGGATTGACGAGCCTTGATGTTTCACATTTCAATACATCAAGTGTGACAAATATGTCTGGCATGTTTTCTAGTTGCCTTGGATTGACGAGCCTTGATGTTTCACATTTCAATACATCAAGTGTGACAAATATGTCTGGCATGTTTTCTAGTTGCCTCGGATTGACAAGCCTTGATGTTTCCAATTTCAACACATCTAGTGTAACATCTATGTCTTACATGTTTTCTCGTTGCAGTATTTTGTCAAGCCTTGACCTCTCCAACTTCAACACTTCAAATGTGACAAATATGGGAGAAATGTTTGCTTACTGTAGTAACTTGACAGGCCTTGACCTCTCCAGTTTCAACACTTCAAATGTAACAAACATGTTTAGTTTTTTTGCCCATTGCAGAAGTTTGAGACACCTTGATGTCTCCTTTTTCAACACTGAGAATGTAAGAGGTATGTCTTCTATGTTTGAAGGTTGTCAAAACTTGACAAGCATTGATGTGTCCTACTTCAACACTGAGAATGTGAGTTCTATGACTTCTATGTTTAAAGGTTGCCAGACCTTGACAAGCCTTGATTTATCGAATTTCAACACATCTAATGTAATAAGTATGGATTCTATGTTTTCGAGCTGTACAGAATTGACAATCATTAATTTATTCAATTTTGACATGAGTCATTTAGGCACGTGGGGGAGCGGCAAGGAAGGAATGTTTTATGACTGTTCTTCCAGTTCTGGACACTGCACAATCACCTGTCCATTGGCTGTAGAGAATGCTATCAAAGAACTGAACCCTGACTATGACCCAAATGACGTGGACAACTACCCCTACTATTATACAGGTCTCCCCACTAGCGGGGTGACGTTCACATGGGTGAGACCCTCAACATCAAAGTAAACGAATAAAAAAATGACTATCCGCATCATTCCGAAGAAGCCCCAGCGGGGCTTACTCTCAATAACCCCGCACAAGCCGATAGGCGCAGTGTGGGGCCAACAAGTCCCTGTAATTCAGCGTGCCGGAGGCACGCGCTCTCAACATTTCGGACCTTTGCGGATGATCGTTAAAAAAAACAATAGAAAAATGAAATTCTTAACCATTATGAAACAGCATTCTATCTTTTCTTTTGCTTTAGCATCTATCTTATCCATATCCTTTTTGGCGGTTAGTTGCCAGAAAGAGGAGACTGTAATGGGCACCGTTACGCTGGGTGCCAAGATGCAAGAACCCGTCGGCGATGGCGGCAAGGCCTATATCGACGGATACACGCCCTGTTGGCACAACGGCGACAGGGTTTACATTAACGATGCGGCCTATGCCGTCGTGGCAGCCTCGGGTGCCTCGGCGCAGATTGAGAACGTGACGGCGAGCAGTTCTTATCGCGCCGTCTTCCCCGCGGCAATCGTGACCCCGGGCACCGACATCAGTGTTAACAGCAGCATTCCTGTCATGCTGCCCGCCGTGCAGCGTTATGAGCTGGTGGGCGGCCACCAGCGGGTGGACGTACCGATGGGGGCATTCCTTACAGGCGGAAGCACGTTGCAGTTCCACAACCTCTGCTCCATCGTGCGTGTGACAGTAAGTAACTCACTGAACCAAGAGTTGCCGCTGCGGCACCTCGCCCTGCGGACTGACGCGGCCATGCTCAGCGGAGTCGGCACCGCCACAGTCAGCGGCCAGCTTTCCGACCGCATCGAAATGTCCACCACGGCAAGCCACTCCGTCTGTCTGGGCTTTGCTGAAGACGGCTCCATGACAATACAGGCTCTCGGCTCGAAGACATTCGACATCGTGGTGCCAGCCTTCGCTACAGACAACATAACCTTCACCCTCTACACCACCGACGGCTACTATTCCGAAATGACCAAGACAAACAAAGCCTTGGCACATAACACCATCACCACCGTCACTATGAACGTCACCAGCCTGACCCAGATAGTCACCGCCGAACTGGTGGACGGCCCGACTTTCAACGCCGCCATCCCTGACAATGCCACGGCAGTGGTGTTCGAATACAACAACCCCTCAGTCACCTCCGGCACCCTGCTCTCCACCACCGACTCCCCCACCCCCATCTACGGCAACCTCGTCGGCACCACCTGGCGTGTTTCCACCGCCGCAGATATAATGAATGCAAATCCGAATTGTAATAGTATGTTCTACAGTAGACTTTGGGGTAGCGAAGAACATCTTCTGCATCTTGAGTCTATAGATTTCGGTGAAGGTTTCAATACATCGAATGTGACGAGTATGCGTACTATGTTTGATGGTTGCGAAGACTTGACAAATCTTGACGTATCCCATTTCAACACTGAAAATACAATATATATGAGTTTGATGTTTGATAATTGTAGTAGTTTGACAAGCCTGGATGTGTCTAATTTTAACACCGCTAATGTAAGAGATATGGCTGGAATGTTTAACGAGTGTAGCAGCCTGACAAGCCTTGATGTATCCCATTTCAACACTTCGAATGTGACGGATATGTATAGAATGTTTTATAGTTGCTCCGCTTTGTCAAGTCTTGATGTTTCCCACTTTAATACCTCAAATGTGACAAATATGGGATGTATGTTTCATTATTGCAGTGGCTTAACAAGCCTTGACGTATCTAATTTCAACACCTCTAATGTGACGGATATGTGTGAGATGTTTAGTGGTTGTAGAGGGTTAACTAGTCTTGATGTATCCCATTTTAACACATCAAGTGTAACAAGAATGAGTTGGATGTTTGATGCTTGTATACATCTGACAAGTCTTGATTTATCAAACTTCAATACCGAGAATGTGACTGATATGCAAAGGATGTTTCAATCATGCTGGGATTTGACACAGCTTAATATTGCCAACTTCAATACTGAGAATGTGACGAATATGGAAGGGATGTTTAGTGGATGTGGCAGTTTATCCAGCCTTGATGTCACCAACTTTAACACTGAAAAAGTAACGGATATAGGTAGCATTTTTGCTGGTTGTGCCAGTTTAACCAGCCTTGATATCACTCATTTCAACACTTCAAGGGTAACAAATATGTATGGTATGTTTTTGGGATGCACGGGACTGACAAGACTTGATCTTTCAAATTTCAATACTTCTATCGTGACAGATATGAGAAAGATGTTCTATGCATGCAGACATTTGACGAACCTTGATTTGTCCAACTTTGATCTGAATGGCTTGGGCACTACAGAAAACGATATCACCTATTATGGGAAAGAATGTATGTGTGAGTGGCTTTCTGATTTTTCCGGAACCTGCACCATTACCTGTCCCTCAGATGTAGAGAATGCCATCAAGGAGGTGGACAATGACTATAATCCATCCAATCCAGATCATCAGTACTACTACATATCAGGTCTGCCGACCAGCGGAGTGACGTTCACCTGGGTCAGACCTACGACATCGAAGTAAAGCATCCAAGACCTTTACTGACATTCATTATCGGGTGCCGCAGGCTATGCCTACGGCACCCAACAGTGTATAAACTGAACAGTAAAAAGGGGGGGGGACTAGGACTTATTACATGACCGTACCAACTACCCACTTCCGCCTACACGACTAAGAACGTGGAGGCAGGTTCTCTTCAAGCCACTTGCCAGTCTTCGATGGTCCAGGTTTGGATGTCGAAGTTCACGCCCACTTTCACTTTGGGGCGGCTTTCGGTGGCAAACTGGGCGGCATAGTCCTTTGCCTCTATCTGGGCAAGGGCTTGGACGGCACTGCCTTTCACCTTGAATTCAAAGATATAGATTGTTTTGGCACAATAGACAATCATGTCCACCCTGCCTGTGCTGCACTTGACCTGTGTCTGCACATAGACATTCAGCATGGAGAGTGTAATAAAAAACATCGGGGCGGAAACTGCGTTTCCCGCCCCGATGAGTGTTGTATGTGTCCGAAGTCTTATTCGGCTGCTTCGGCCTCGGGTTTGAGGGTCACAACCACATAGTTCTTCAGGTTGAGATACTTCTTGGCCATCTTCTTGATGTCCTTGACGGAGACAGACTTGACCAGTTGGTCATACTTGTCGATGTCGTCGCGGTTCTCGTCGTACATGTAGCTGCCCATAATCTGACCCATCCAGAAGCCGTTGTTCTGGCGCTGGGTGCCGCGGTTGATAATCATCTGCTCCTGCACCTTGCCGAGGGTAGTGGCGTCGGGGCCATTGTTGATATAGCCTTCGATGATGCCAATAGCAGCCTTCTCAATTTGCTGGGTCATTTCGGGATTGCAATTGATGTAGAACATCCAGCTCACTTCGCCTTCGGGGAGAATCTCATAGCTGATGTTGACACTGGGGCTGTAGGTACCGCCCATCTTCTCGCGGATGACCTCCAGGGCGGTGATTTCCATTGCATCGCTCATCTGGTTGATGATCATCTTGTTCTTCTTGGTGGGTTTGAAGCCTTGGGTTTCACCGTAAATCATCATGATACCCTGGTTGTCAGTACCCTTACGCACCTCGCCGTGCTGAATGCCTTTGGCAAACTGGGGCTCGCGGTTCTTCCAAGTCTCTTTGGCCTGCTTGCCGTTGGTGGGCAGGTTGTTGAGGTACTTGGCAATCATGTTGATGTCGTTGGCGCTGACGTTGCCGACAAAGAAGAAAGTCTGGTTGCTGGCATCGCAGAAACGCTCGCGGAAAATCTCGTACTCACGGTCGAGGCTCAGGCTGTTGATTTGTTCCTCGGTGGGGAGCAGCACGGTGCGCTTGTCGCCAGGATAGGCCACGTCGTGATACTTCTTCAGGAAGGCCACCTGCGGGTTGTTGGCCACAAACTTAATTTGGTTGCGGAGGTTGTCGATGTCGCGGTTGAAGGCGTTGATGTCCTTGCGGGGAGCCTCATAGTAGAGGTTGAGCAGTTGGAGCATCAGTTCGAGGTCCTTGGGCGAGCAGCTGCCGCTGAAGCCCTGGCGGTCGGTGCTGATATTGGGGCTGATGCTCACGTTGGTGCCCTTCAGTTTCTTCTGCAATTCGTTGCTGCTGAAGTTGCCAATACCGGCGGCGTCGATAAGGCTGGCGGCCATCTGGGCAGCGTAGGCATCCTTGTCCTCATAGAGAGACATACCGCCCCAAGCGTAGGAACTCATCTGGATTTCATCGTCTTTGAATTCGGTCTGCTTCACAATGAACTTGATGCCATTGGGGCAGGTGTACTCGTTGTAGCCGAGGGCTGTGTTCACCTTGGTCACTTTGGGGGTGACAACGGCGAGTTTCTTGTCCCAGAGGGGCTCTTCCTTGTAGCTGTCCACCCAAGCATCATACTTGGCACTCTTGCAGCGGTTGTAGATCTTCAGGATTTCGGCCTCGGTGGGGACTTTCACGCCGGGCTGCTCGGGAGCTGTGAGGTAATAAACGAAGTTGTTCTCGGTGACCCAAGTCTTGATAAGGTCGTTACACTCCTGCAGGGTGATTTCGGGGATAAACTCCTTGGCATAGCTGAACTCTCTCATGGCACCGGGAATAACTTCGCCTTCAAGATAATGGTTGGTGTATTCCGATGCAAGGCTGTTGCTCTGGGTCTTGTTGGCCTCCTTGGCAATCTTGCGATAGTGGTCAAGCATATCATCCTTCACGCGGGCAAGCTCGGTCTCGGTGAAACCGTTCTGGACAGCGCGGAAGATTTCAGTGAGGATAACCTCGGTGGTAGCTTCAATCTTGTTCTCCTTGGGCACGCCGCTGCCAATGAAGGCATCGCACTCGCGGCCAAGGAAACCGCCGTAACCGGCACCGGCCTGCAGAAAAGGAGCGTCAGCCTTCTCGGCCAACTCGTTGAAACGCTCGTCGAGCATGCTGCTCACGATGTTGCGGACAATAGAGGCGCGATAGTCGCCCACAGTACCCTGGGGAGCTTTCTTATGTTTCCAGAAGAGCATCAGGCTGTTGCCAGTGGCCTCCTTGTCGGTGGCGATGGCCACGAGGGGCTCTTGGTTGTCGGGAATGTCATAAGTGGGGCGCTGTTTGGGGTTGACGGGAGCGGGGCGCTGGCCGAAAAGAGCCTTCACGCGGCCTTCCATCTCGTCGACGTTGAGGTCGCCAACAATGATGATGGCCTGCATGTCGGGACGATACCAATCCTTGTAGAAGCGGACAATATCATCGCGTTTGAAGCCCATGATGACGCTCTCAAGTCCGATAGGCAGACGCTCGGCATAGCGCGAACCCTTCAGCATGATGGGCCAAGTCTTGTCACGCAGACGGTCCTGGGCACCCAGGCCGCCGCGCCACTCCTCGTGGATAACGCCACGCTCAGCCTCGATTTCTTCAGGCTGGAACAGCAGGCCGCCACACCAACCGTAGAGGATATCAAGACCCATCTTGACCATCTCGGGCTTGTCGGCAGGCATGTCCACATAATAAACAGTCTCATCGAAACTGGTGTAGGCGTTGATGCCGCGACCGAACTCGATACCGTTCTTCTGGAGGGTGTCGATCATGGTGTTACCAGGGAAACCCTCAATGCCGTTGAAGGCCATGTGCTCGCAGAAGTGAGCCAGACCGCGCTGGGCCTCGTCCTCAAGGATAGAACCAGCATTGGTCACCATGCGGAACTGGATGCGGTTCTCGGGCATCTTGTTGGCACGGATGTAGTAAGTCAGGCCGTTGGCCAATTTGCCAATGCGCACTTTCTTGTCGACCGGCACCTTCTCGCTGAGGTCGGTCTTCTTGGCGTTCTGTGCGAACGTCATGCCGCCAAACACTGCCAGCAGCATGAATAATGTCAGAAGTTTTTTCATTTGTTTAATTGTTTGTTAATATTAATATGAATGTTATTTTGAATTCTTTAAAAGCTATGAGACGTCGGGACGGAACTCCAAAATGTCGCCCGGCTGGCAGTCCAGCTCTTTGCATATGCGTTCCAGCGTGCTGAACCGCACCGCGCGTGCCTTGCCGGTCTTAAGGATGGAGAGGTTGGCGGGCGTGAGGTCCACCCGCTCTGCCAAGTCGCTCAGCGACACCTTCCGCTTGGCCATCATCACATCAAGGTTTACGACTATCATGGGACGCGACGAGTATTAAATTGTTAGCTCTTGGTCCTCCTGCATCTCACGTCCAATCTTGAAGATATGGGCCAGAAAGATAATGGTGAGGCCGAAGAAGATGTTGACAAAATGGATGGTGAAGCCCAGCGCGGGTTCCCAATCCGTCCCTGCCAGGAGGTCGGCAGCCATCTGGCGCTCTAGAAAGGCGCGGGTGTCCGAAGAAAGCGACACAGCAATGACCAGCAGGCCTATCACCACCAGCAATGAAACCTGCTTGATGGGGAACACCTTGCCCTGCTTAGAACTGCGGTAGAAGGAGACCAACACAATGGCCACCAGTACAATGATGGCCAGCAAGGCCAGCGGTCCAAACCACTGAAGGATGAGAATCCACGTGGCGAGCGGGGCACCCATATAGTCGCCCTTGTTGGTGGCAAACTCAACCGTATATTCCGACACATGGGCACGGGCAGTGAGGCTGTCCCGCGTGCCCTCAATGACGTGGGAAACGGCGTAAACAGACTCATCGGCTATCAGGTCGGTGATGAAGAAAGAATGCTGGTAATCCTCAGCCTGCGGAATCTGCACCACCTGGCTGTCGTCGGCCGACCCTATCACATTGAAGAAAAATAGACCAAGACATATCAAAAGTATGCCTGCAAAAAGCGCATAAAGAACGCGAACTTGTTTTATTCTGTTGGTCTTCATTTCAATACGAATTGTTTACCCAGTTTTTTAATCATTTATTCGACTGCAAAAATACGACTTTTTTTTAATATGACAAGAAATTTTTATCGAAAAACGATAATTTTTTATCATTTGAAACCAAACGCACCTCTCAAAACACCCACCTCAGAGCCTCCTCCCGCCGCACACTATTCCCCACCCCACCCTGCACCCACTGACTCTTTTGGCCAAATTCAGGTGCACTTATCCGTTACTGCAGACGCGAAATGTTGTGTTGATGTCATTTCGGGGAACGACAGCTTTGAGTAGGTGGCACATGAAAATCGGCAGGCCGTCTTCGGTGAGGTCGGCAATGATGTGTTTGGGCGAGAAAGTCTGGAGGTGCTTTTTGATGGTCCTGAACTTGGTGAGGGTGCCTGGTGTCCATCCGTTCTGGTGGCTCATGGTGTCGGTGAAGATGTCGATGCAGTCATATATGTCGGCATCGGTATTGTCCAACACGCTGCCGATGTATCTGCCAAACTGATGCTTGGGGGAGTTAGGCAAGGGGGTGCTACATTCGAGGCGGTATTGCCGGAGTACGTCGACGACGAAAGTCTCGATGGAGGAGAGCTCGCGGTTGATGTCGGAGCCGATGGTGATGCCACTGCGGTATGAGTTCTTGGCGCGGCGCTCTTGTTGTACCCAGTAATCGGGCGACACCCGGAGACCTGTGTGCATCTCCACACGCTGGGTGGCCTAGAATACGCAGAGGCGTATGTGGGCGGGGGTGGAGCTGTCGGCACCGTGCTTGGTCTTGAGGTAGAAGCGGACGGAGTACTGTATGGGGTCGGCCAAATGCAATAGAAACGCCCCTTGAGTGTGCCACGGAAAATGTCCCGACTTGCATCAAGAGGCTTATTATCATTGTCTCCCGAGAAAGAGAAAGCGTCTATGTGTATTTATTTGCAAATGCTAAGGTATGCAAAAAAAATCATACTGCAATTATTATTTGATTTTCGCTCTAGTACAAAGTATGACTGATTCTTGCTCGTATTTCTCAATGTGGCGTGTCTTCGACACGCTGAGTAGTAGGGGTTTCGCTATCCCCACACTGCGCTCCCGTTGGTCGCTTAGTATGGGGTTATTAAGATTCAGCCTCTTCGAGGCTGCTAAAAATCAGTCT
>ODAI010724560.1_pt1 | contig 13224 bp, 12 predicted proteins | sample 1539321 | NCBI WGS metagenome assembly ODAI01 (sample SAMN02144231, study PRJEB22623) | gut metagenome | biome: sheep rumen | host: Ovis aries | place: New Zealand | reverse complement strand
CCTTAAACCCCTTAAACCCTTAAACCCCTTAAACTCTTAAACCCTTAAACCCTTAAACTCCCCCAAAATGCTCTCCATAATAATACCGACATACAACTGCGCCCCGGTGCTGTCCGGGATGTTCGACAGCATCCTCTGTCAGACATTCACGGACTACGAGGTCGTCATTGTCGACGGAGCATCCGTGGACGGGACTATGGAGATTGTCTATGCCGCTCAGTCCCGCTTCCCTAAGGGACGCCTCCAGTACATATCCGCGCCGGACGGAGGCATATACGATGCGATGAACAAGGGGATATCCGTCTCGCGTGGCCAATGGCTGTACTTCATGGGTGCGGACGACAGGCTCTACGACAGTCAGAGCCTCATGCAGCTCTCGTCCTTTCTGCACTCTCCAGCCAGGGTAGTGATGTGCGACGTCTTCTCACCACGCCACGGCCGCTGCAGGCCCCGCTTTTCCATTATGACCTGGCTCCACAACACCATACACCACCAGGGCCTGGTCTACCACCGCTCCGTGTTCGGCGACAGGAAGTACGACGTCAGCCTTCATGTCATGGGAGATTACGAGTTCAATCTCTGGCTCTACGACAGGGGATGTCCCATGTCACGCGCCAGGTTCTTCCTTTCCACCCATCTGCCCGGAGGTAAGTCAGGCACTGTACGCTGGGAAAACTATAGCGAGGAGATCAGGGTGCGCAACCGCTATCTGCACAATCCGTTTGCCCGGGTATTCTGTGCCATGGTCAGTGTCCTCAAGTACGGAATCAAGACAAGCCTATGCTGATATCCTTCATCATACCGTATCACGACGAGCCTCAGTGGATGCTGGACGAATGTGTATACAGCATACAGGCACTCGGCCTTCAGCCGCACGAGTACGAGATATTGGTAGAGCACGATGCAGACGGCCAGGGACCTTCCGTGACCCGCAACCGTGCCTTGGACAAGGCACGTGGCGAGTATGTCCAGTTCGTAGACTGCGACGACAAGCTCTTTCCCGGCAGCTATTCACGTATCATCGCATTCATCAGGCAGAAGCGGATGGACATGCTCATGTTCCGCTACTCTGTGACAGACAGGGAGTCTGTCGGTAGCCATCCGCTGTCCTGTCGGTGGAATGGGGTGGAATTCCTCTTGCATAACAATCTCAGGGCAGGCACGTGCATGTATGTCTTCAGGCGGGCCGTTTTGGGAGACCTCAGGTTCAGGCCGGGCATCTTCCACGAGGATACGCTGTTCACCCCGTTGCTCATACTCAAGGCACGGAGCCTGTATGTGCTCAGGGAGAAGGCATATTTTTACAGGCAGCATCCAGGCACCACGATGAGCAGGCGCGATACCGCCTTTCTTGACCGTCGCCTGGGCGATGCCGTCACCGTGCTCCGTGACCTGCGTGCCGTGCGTGATTCGGCTCACGGCATAGCCGTCGCTTCGTTGCAGCGCGTTATAGACCAGCAGGCCATGTCGTTGCTTATAATGGTCTGGCAGGCAGGATTGGGTATTGCAGGATTACGCAGATATGCCGCTATTTTGCGGAACGATGGATTTATGCCCCTTCCTTTCAGGTGGTATAACTGGAAATATTATATCTTTGCACTGATATCACGCCTGCTATGAACCTGTCCGTCATCATACCAGTCTACAACGTCGAGGCAACCCTCGACCGCTGCGTCGCAAGCATCCTGCGGCAGGACGTCCCGGACATGGAGGTCATACTCGTGGACGACGGCTCGCCGGATTCCTGCGGCCGGATGTGTGACGACTGGGCGTCAAGGGACGGCCGTGTGCGTGTCATACACCAGCCCAACATGGGACTGTGCGTTGCACGTAATGCAGGGCTGGACATTGCCGCAGGCAGATACGTGTCATTCGTGGACAGCGACGACTATCTCATGCCGGATACCCTCATGCGTCTTGTGGAGATGCTGGACAGGCATGACTGCGTGGACTTCGTCGAGTTCGGCGTTATGCACTCAGGCGACAGGCGCCATCCGCTTGTGCTGACGGACCGGATATGGCGTTCCGCCTATGCATATTGGCTTGATACGATGGCATGGAACCATGCCTATGTGTGCAACAAGGTGTTCCGTCGGGCCCTCTTTTCCGGCTTACGCTTTACGCCGGGCCGTCTGTACGAGGATCTCCTCCTCCTTCCCGACTTGTTGCACAGGGCAGGCGGTATGGCCACCACCGGCCATGTCGGTTATGTGTACAGCGACAGCCAGGGCAGCATATCCAACACAGTGTCGCTCCGTTCTCTCGTCCAGCAGCTCCGTGCCGAGCTATATGCCTTGGTTTCCATGCGTACGGTGCCTTGGGCACGCAACGCTGCCGACTTGTACCGCGCCGTTTGTTGCAGGCTCTATGATATTATCCGTGTAGGCATATTCAGGAAAAGATTATGATAGTAAACAGATTGTTCCTTGTCTTTCTGGCGTTCGTGATGTGCATCCCTTCCGTGGCACAGAGGCACAAGTTGTCGCCGTATGTGCGCAGGGCCGTTGCAGAGATACGGCACATGGACGGACGGACGGCAGGAGCCAGGTCGGTCCGCTCCCCGAGCCCCAGGCATATCGTCGCATTCGTCAGGACTACGGATTCACGTGTGCTCAGCGCCAACGGATGCCGCATACTTGCCTCATGGGACGATATCCATATAGCCGACATACCTTTCGACAGGCTTGACGTCCTGTCTGCAGATTCGCGGATTGTCAGGATTGAGGCAGGCGAGCCGTGCAGTGTCCTCAACGATACCGTCAGGAGCATTACCGGCGTCTCTGCGCATCCTGCCACAGGGCTCCCGGTCAGGAACGTGCGCAATGCCTACGGACTGACAGGCAAGGGCGTCGTCGTCGGAATCATGGATGCAGGCTTCGACTTGACGCACCCTACGTTCTGGAGCACAGACATGTCCGACTATCGGGTCAGGTCTTTCTGGGACATGCTGGACTATACCGATGGCGGCGAGGCTGTTACGGGTACTGCTGACGACGGTGGTGATACCATATACGTCGGCAGGCAGTACAGGAGCCGTGACGCTATACTTGGCAAGGCCTGTTCTGCCGATGCAGCCCTTATAGGGCATGGGACACACACTCTCGGTACGGCAGCCGGCTCCGGTCAGGAGGGCTGTGCCGTGTCCATATACCAGGGTGTTGCTCCTGATGCCGACCTGTGCGTAGTATGTAACCTGGTCAGCACCAACCAGGGCGTCGTGCCGGCCGAGGATTTGTACAAGTACACTACTGCTACTGATGTCCTGGGATTCAAGTATATTTTCAACTCCGCCGCCAGCGTAGGCAAGCCGTGTGTGATAAATTTCAGCGAGGGGTCGCACGAGAACCTCTACGACAGCGAGCTATATTACCAGGTTCTTTCCAGGATGGTGGGACCCGGCCGTATCCTGTGTGCCTCTGCAGGAAACGAGGGGGCAAGGAACACATATTTTTCCAAGGACAGGGACACGGAGCGTGCCGGTGCTTTCCTTACTTCCGCTTCCCGTTATGCCTTTCAGATTGTCAAGTCCGAGGCTCCCGTCCGTGTAGGATATGATTTCTACGAGGGGAACGACAAGGTCTTCCAGTGGCAGTACGATACGGCTCTGCTGCTCAGTTATCCGGACAGCGTAATGGCCGATACGCTTCGGTTTGGCGACCGCAGCTACGGCGTCATGATTCAGGCTTATCCGTCGTCACGCGGCGACGGCTCGATAGCCACAGACGTGCTCATCGAGAATCTTTCGGGAGACAAGATAGACGACTCCGCCAGTCCTGTCTCCCTTGTCCTCAGCTCTCCCGGTTCGGAAATAGAGGTTTACGCACACACGGGATATTTCGCCGAGAACGCATGCGACCCTACGCTCACGGGCATTTCCATGGATCATAACATATTGTTCCCGGCAACGTCAGCCGACGTTATATGCGTCGGTTCCACAGGATACAGGAGTACTGCGTATAATTACGAGGGCGTCTTGCTCAGTTACACGGCCTACGCTCCGGGCGAACGCGCATCTTTCAGCAGCGTGGGGCCTACGATGAGCGGAACGGTCAAGCCCGACGTGATGGCTCCAGGTATGGTCGTCGTATCCGCATCCAGCAGCTATATGATAGAAAGCATGCCGGAGACCATCATGCAGCATACGCGCTTCTTCGACTATGGCGGTCGTACCTATGGCTGGTGGCTGAACAACGGGACGTCCATGTCTGCACCTGTCGTCAGCGGTATCATAGCGCTGTGGCTCGGGATGGAGCCGCGGCTTACGCCTGAGCAGGTCAGGGAAGTCCTCGCACATACCTGTCTGCAGAGACAGTCCGGGATGTACTATCCCAATTGTCAGTATGGCTATGGCGAGATTGACGCACTGGCCGGCGCAGACTATATACGGAACGTGATTTCCGGTGTCGTGGCACCGGACGGCAGCGCCTCAGGCTACGATGCCTGTTATACTCTCAGCGGACACAGGGTAGGGGAGACAGGGATGACGAGTGGTGTATATATAGTAAGGAAGAACGGCAGGACGTACAAGGTCGTAAGATAGGATGAAGATACTGCTTCTTGGTGAATACAGCAATGTCCACAATACCCTGGCCAAGGGGCTGAGGGAACTGGGACACGAGGTGACTCTTGCCAGCAACGGAGATTACTGGCGTGACTATTCCCGTGACATAGACCTTGCACGGGAGATGGGTTTCAGGGGGAATGTCTCCTTCCTGTACAGGCTGCTGCGTGCCCTTCCCGGGATGAGGGGATACGACGTGGTCCAGTTGATAAATCCTGTGTTTATAGAGTTGAAGGCAGAGCGTCTCCGCTACATATTTGACTATCTCAGGAAGCATAACGGACGTGTCGTCCTGCTTGCCGCAGGCGACGACTACTATTATCCGGCGCTTCACACGCAGGTGAAGGCGATGCGATACTCCGACTACTATGTCGGCAACGAGGAGCATTGCTGCGACTTTGTCCGCAGGCAGACTCAGGAATGGCTGCATGGCGCAAAGGGACGGCTTGCGCGATACGTGGCAAGGCATTGCGATGCCATTGTAGCGTGCGCCTACGAGTATTGGCTGCCGTATCATCTGACCGAGGACACGTCTGCCGACGGCGAGAGGTTGGACCGTAAGCTGCACAGCATACCTTTTGCATGTGTCTTGCCCGACTCCCCTGTACGCAAGGTGAATGACAAGGTCAGGTTCTTCATCGGTATCAGCAGGGAGCGTTCCGAGATGAAGGGAACGGATATCATGCTCCGGGCTGCCAAGGATTTGCAGGCCTTGTATCCGGACAGAATGGAAATCGTCGTCGCCAACGGCGTTCCTTTTGACGAATATTGCAAAATGATGGAATCTGCCGACGTACTGTTGGATCAGATATATTCCTACGGACCGGGGATGAATGCCCTTATGGCGATGTCCAGGGGGATAGTTGCCGTAAGCGGGGCGGAGCCGGAGCATTACCGGTTGCTTGGCGAGGACGAGGTCCGTCCTATAGTCAATGTCTGGCCATGTTACGACAGCGTGTACGAGAATATCCGCAAGCTGGTACTCGACCCTGGACTCGTCGACAGGCTGAAGGAACAAAGCCGGGAGTACGTGGCCAGGAATCACGAGTATATCTCTGTGGCACGCAGGTTTGTCCGCTTGTATTCTGAATTGCCTGCAGTGGATTAGCTATCTTACTGTAACACGCAGGTGACGGTCTATGTTCCTGATAGTCTCTTGCATGTCTTCACGTCTTTCAAAGCGTGCAAAGACTACGGCGGCACTGTCGTTGCCGTTATACGAGAGGCGTACTTCCTGGCCCTTTGTCATCAGCGGCGTGACTTTGATTACCCTTTTCCTGAACTCGTCCGACATCCAGAGGCCTTCGTATATCCCGTTCCTTTCTGCGTATGGCCGGTAATACATTACGTAGGTGTGTCCGTCGTTCCTTCCGTATATGTCACTCCATTCCGGTATTTCGTCACCGACGGCTGCCTTTATTGTGTACATATCCTCGTCGAAGCCATAGGCTTCCATTTCGAGGAACGGTATGTTACACCCTCCGTTACGCGGCCCGAGGTCTATGAAGTATATTCTCCCGTCCTTCCCGACGATGAATTCCACGTTGCACGGTCCCGTCCTGAAGTTCAGCAGGGTGAACAGTCTCTGCAGTTCATTCAGTGCAAGTTCCTTTACTTCTGCCGTGTGTACCGACGGTGCGCTCAGTGAGACGGGGACCAGTTCCGACATGCCTTCCACGTGGTGTTGGTCGGCGAAACCGGCAAATATTATCCTGCCTTCGTGGACAAAGACGTCACCGTCTACCTGCGGCCCTTCCTTCTCAATGAACTCTTCTATGATGATACGCCCTGACGACGAGTACGACATCGACGTGTTCCAGTGTGAGTCAATGTCATCGGTGTCATGGACGCGGAAGACTCCCCTGCTTCCTGCCGAGTCTACCGGTTTCATTATGGCTCCTGCCGTTCCTCTTATGGTGTTGAGGAACTTCCTGGCATCTTCCGGATTCGTGAAGCTTTCCGACCGTGGCGTGGCAAATCCGTTTTCGCGCAGGAAGTTGCGGAACAAGTCCTTGTGTGTAAGTGTCTCTACCGAAATATATGGATTTCCCGGCAGTCCTGCCTGTTCGGCGACGAATGCGGCAGTCGTCGCCAGCGCGTCCGAACTGTATGGCACTATGCCGTCTGCCTGCAGTCGTATGGCTTCTTTCAGGACGGCCTCCTTGTCAGTGATGTCTACCTTGTCGTACTCGTCGGCAATCTCGTGTCCGGGATTGTCTTCGTGCAGGTCGCTGCTGATGACGTGGTAGCCCAGACTCTTGGCTTTCATCGTTGCTTCTGCCTGAACGATGTTTCCTCCCAGTACAAGGATTCTTTTCTGTCTCATCTGCACACGTTTATCAGTTTCAGTGCAAATACTGTCCTCAGCTGCATGTAGAACAGCCCGAACGACGGGAACATCATGAACCGTGGCTTCAGTACCGTGCCTATGGGCAGCCTCTTCCACGAGAATGTCTCATAGACTGCGGCCAGTTTCCCGATGGCCGTATCCTGCTCGTCTGGTGTCAGGCTGTCTTTGTTTGCCCAGTAGAAGTAGCACATGCTGATGAACTCCTTCCAGCGACGTCTTTCCAGGCGCAGTAGTATCCTGTCAGGCACCTTGCGCTCCTCCAGCTGCTTCTTCAGCAGCAGCCTGCTGTCAAGTATTTCCATGCGCCTGATGTCCGTCTTGTGTGTTACCGACGACGGCATCTGGTAGTAGTAGTATATGCCCTTGCCCAGTTTTACGTATCTGGCATTCAGCATTATCAGGTGTGTGACGGTTTCATCGCTGTGCTGCCCGTATTCTGCCAGCGCAGGCATGTCTTGTTCCAATGGTGAGCGTGACACTCCGTTAGGTGCAAAGTCATACAGGATGCTCCAGTAGCAAGCCTCTTCTCCTGTCATTGTCTGCGGAACCTTCGGATTTGTCTTGAATGGAGTCTTTTCGTTCGTGGACGGATCCACAAGGTACATTTCAAACGTCACGAAGTCCAGCTCTGGATTGCCGGCAAAGTCGTTCATGCACGATTCGATGGCATTTTCTGCGATTTCATCGTCTGCATCGACCATTGTCATGAATTCTCCCCTTGTATGTCTCATGCCCTCGTTACGGGCGGCCGGCGCCCCGCTGTTTACAGGCATGGCCACTGAGACTATACGGCCGTCCTTGGCCTTGTACGCGTCAATGACTTCCTGGGTGCGGTCTGTCGAGGCATCGTTTATTACTATGACTTCCAGATTCCCGTATGTCTGGGTCAGGAGTGAGTCCAGGCATCTCGGTAGCAGGTCCTCGGCATTGTATGCCGCAACGATTATGGAAACGAGACCTTTTGTCATTACCGGGCACAGTTTTTTATTTTCCCTGCCTGAACTTCAGTATCGAGTAGGCGGAGCATAGCAGCGTCATGGACGTTCCGCACACCCAGTACAGCCATCCTTCGGTACAGAGGCATGTTATATATATGACAGACAGGAGAAGTGTATATATCACGATGTCTGCTATCCTCCGCGCTGAGAATCCTACTCCGTATTTCCATCTTGAAATGCACATGACGAGTATCATGTCCAACAGGTTCTGTACCGTCAGGGCCACACCCGTGCCAAACAGTCCGTATGTCTCATAGCCTGCCAGCACGAGCATGCTGTCCACGGCGCCGAATGTGTTTATCAGGAGGAACGTCTTGTTGTCTCCGGCTGCCAGCGACATGTATGCGTTGGGCAGGTATATGGCCCTGAACAGCATACCTATCGTCGCAACCTGGGCCATCGGGACGATGCATGCAAACTTCGCGCTTAGCAGCAAGGGTGCGACAAGTGGTAGCGCGACAATCATGGCAGCCAGCATGGGTGTTACCAGGATTATGGTCACGTCCTGCTGCTTCAGCAGTATGTCGGTCCTTTCCTTGATATTCTGGATGACTCCTGACAGTCGTGGGAAATAGTCCGTTTCCATTGCAGCCAGGACCAGTCCTACGTATGTCATAGTCAGCGTGTAGCCTGCATTGTAGAAACCGACGGTTTTCAGCGAGGCATGATTGTTCAGGTATGCCTGTATGCACAGCAGTGCGGCATGTCCTATGATGCTGCACATGACAAAGTTGAAACCGACAGAGAGAGCCTTGTGCCCCTTGCGCAGTTCTGTTTTCGTAAATACAAGCCGGAATCTTTCTGCCTCGTTGCCAAAGGCGACGGTCAGTATCATTGCAGCCAGGCAGAATGCCAGTATGGCAGGCAATACTCCGTCTATCCTCCAGAAGTAGTACATGGGAATCGTGACGGCTATACCGGTCACTACGTTCAGTGTGGAAACCGTCGCCAGCGACCTTAGCTTCCTTAGTCCCTTCAGTACTGCCAGTTCTCCGCACGTCACGGTGCTGAAGCCTACGGCAGGCGAGAGCATGACAAATCCCCATGTATGGTCATAGTCTCCGAACGTGAAGTAGGACAGTGGTGCGGCAAACACCATACAGGCCAGGATTCCTGCCAGTGCCAGGAGCAGCACCCACGAGCGCAGTACGGCTACTTGTATGGAAATGTTCCTCCTGCAGGTTTGCCTTTCCTCGTCACTTCCTGCTTCCGTCCATTCCTCGTATGCGGCCGATACGCCCCTTACGCCGCTTACGTCCAGTCCCAGGTTGCTCGTGCTGTGGATCAGCTCGCGTGTCTCGTTGTATATTGAGTTGAGGCCTATTCCTTCGGCGCCGAGCAGTTCGGCCACGAATTTGGTGCGCACAAGGTTCAGGACGATGTTCAGTCCTTGTACGCCGCCAAACAATGTCGTTGCCTTCAGTATGTTCTTGTATTGAAGATTCATTCAAAGTACAAAGATAAGCAATATTTTTGTATTTTTGCAGTTGCAATGGAAGGAAAACGTATCGGATATATAGATTTGGCCAAGGGTATATGCATGCTTCTCGTCGTTCTCGGACATTTCCAGGAATTGTACGGCAGCAGGCTTTTCCAGGACTTGAGCTATACTTTGTCGTATATACGCCTGCCTCTGTATTTCTTCCTGAGCGGAATGTTCTTCAGGACATACGCAAGTTTCCGCTATTTCCTGACCAAGAAGATCAATCACCTCCTGGTTCCTTATCTGGTATTCCTTGTCCTCGGCCTTTTTACTGTCCGCAACTTTCCTATATGGTTCCTGAGTTGCCTGTTCTATTCCAACATGCTGTTCTATTGCTGCAAGAGGATAGAGGCATGGTGGTCAGGCAGGTATGTCCTTGCCGCGTCGTGCATGGTCCTGTCGGTCATCGGCTTCTTCCTTCCGGACGGCAGGGGATGTGACGGCCAGTTGTATGAGCAGGTGTATTATTTCGGGACAGCCATGACATGCCTCGGGTTCTTCTATGCAGGATATGCCGTCAACCGCTATACAGGCATTGTCAGGTCAGGGGTCAGCTCCCGTATTGAATATGAACTCCTGCTCATGGCTGTGTGTGCTGCAGTGGTGGCATTCGTCGGCTGGTACTACGACTATGCCGACACGGGATTCAGACTGAATTTCTACGGCTATTCCATCGTCGGGATGTATGCCGCCGGCCTGGCAGGATGTATAGGTATCCTTGTGCTTTCAAGGCGGTTGCGCTATCTGCCATATGTTTCTTTTATAGGACGCTACAGTATAGTCGTCCTGCTGACCCACTATCCGTTGATGTATTATGTAGACAGGCTGATAAAGGATAGCGCCTGGCTGGCAATTCCCCTTGTGCTTGCAGCGGAGGTTCCGGTGATACTGGTGGCAAGGCGTTATTTCCCCTATATCTTTGCACAGAAGGAGCTCATACCCTTGGACAGGTAGTCGTCACAATGTGATTTTCCACTGCTTGTATGTGATTCCGCGTCCGCCGAAGCCTTCTTTCTGCTCTATCAGCCTCTCGTTCAGGAACCATCCGCCCTGTTCGTTGCTCGTTCCTATGTCAAAGTAGGAAAAACCTGTAGCCTTGTATTTGTCAATCAGGAAGCTGTACAGGAGGTCCAGGGCTCCTCTTTCTTTGCCATGGTTGTCGGCATGTGCGTATTGTATGTGTACGGTCTGGCGGTTAGAGACGTATACCACGGCTCCTGCATGTGCCTTGCCGTCGCTGTCGGTACATAGATATATGCGGATGTGTTCCGGGAACCTCGAATGCAGCATCTTCATCTCTTCCAGGGTGTGGACAGGGGCTGCATTGTATTTCGTCCTGAGGTTTTCCTCCATTATTGGCCAGAAGTCCCCGATGTCTGCCTCCTCTTTGATGCACATTCCCGATTCCAGTGCCCGCCTTATGCCTCTCTTCCTCCTGCGTTCCATGCCTGCTGACATGTTTCCGTCCAGCCGTATGGTACTCGAGATATTGCAGCATGTCAGCATCGCATTGTTGCGCCATAGCCAGTATTCGTCCTCCTCTGACGGGTACTGGCAGTATATGGAAGGAATCTGCTTGTAATGCCATTCGGTGAAGCCCTTCTCTCTCAGATAGCCGATGGTCAGTCCGAATATCTTGCCGACTTCAGCGGCACGGGTAGTCGTGTCAAGTATCAGGCCTCCGTATGTCAGGCCTTGGTGGCTGTACAGTATGCCGTTGCTTTCGTTTGCCGCCATTGCCGCGACAAGTTTCCCCTTGTCGTCGTAGGACATCAGGGAATGGTCCGTGAACCTTTCTGCATGGTAGTCCATATAGTCACGCAGGAACAGGAAGGTTCCGTTCTTCGATCTGTTCACGAAGGAATCCCAATCCTGCTTCTTATCCTTTGTATATCGACAGATATTCATTGAAATCCCTTATGTAGTCTTCTTCTTTATATGGATGGCTGGCAAGGACGAGGCACAGGGCGCCTGTCGTGAATTCGCGCTCGTGTGCCCAGATGCCTGGCGGAACGAGCAGCCCGTGGAACGGACGGTTCAGTACCACGGTCTTTTCATTCCTGCCGTCGTTCAGGTATACTTCCAGCGCTCCGCTTGCGGCAACGATAAATTGCCAGCACTCCCTGTGAGCGTGTGCCCCCCTGTCCTTTCCCGCAGGAACGTCGTAGATGTAGAATACCCTGTTGATGGCAAATGGCACCTGTACCTTTCCGTATATATACGTCAGGCTTCCGCGCGGATCTTCCTCCTTGGGAAGTTCATACAGTCTGCAATCGTCTATTGTATATTTCATCGAGTCTTGGTTCTTGCATTCATTATCGGGATTTCACACACGTATATCCTACGAGGCGGTCGTACCTGCTGCCTTGGTCGCGAAAGTAGACGAAGGCCTGATACTCGTTTTCCGTCTGCCAGAAATCGCGCATCGTCTTGTCGGTCGAGCCGTCTTCCATTATATACTGGTAGTTGTAGAAACCTTGTTTTAGCAAGACGGCTGCTTCGTAGCATCCTGTCTCGTCGTTGTACTCCATGCGGCATGCAGGGTCGCATTCACCGTTGCTCCACTGGCCGTTTACATATACATTGCCTTGGAGCCTGGGACTCTGTAGCGCAAAATGTACGATCACATATTCCGACTGGGTGTCATTGGCGAGCTGGTTTTGTGTGCGCGGATAGAATGCTCCGTTCTGGTCTTCCGCAGACAGGTAGTTGTTCTCTACGACGTTTTCCCATAGCGTGGCATGGTAAAACGGCTCATACCATCTCATGTTGTCTACATTCATGCCGCTTACGTGTACGTCCAGTATCTCAAATTTGTGATATTCGTTTCCTGCAGGGAAAATCAGTTCCTCACGGTGCGTCCACTCCAGTCCGTCGGCTTTCCGGATATTGGGCTGTGTGCCGGCTACGGTGCGCAGCGGCCTGCGGTTTTGTGTGACGACAGAATGTATCTGGCTCTCAGGATCCAGGACGTTCAGGCCGCCGTATCGCATCTCCAGCGTAACCTGCTGGTGTGATTTGTTGCAGTCTATGTCTGTGTTCGTGCTTACGCCGCAGTAGACTCCGGCAATATCTTCATAGACCTGAAACCTGCTTTCCAGGACAGGTCCCTTTTCCTCCTCTCCGTCCTCATAGATCAGCAGCCGGTAGTTGCCGCTAAGCAGTACTGACGTGTTCTCGTTGGGGATGGACAGGGAATAGTGCGTATATATCTGTGTCGTGTTGAAACTGGTATGGTAGTTCTCCACAGGCAGGTCGTTCAGCCCTTTCAGCCATTCGCTCTCAAACATCTCGTCAGAGGGCTGCCAGTCCCATGTGCAATGCTGCAGCCGATAGATGTAACGATGATAGTCGTGGCTCATCTCATCCCAGGAGAATGTCAGGAATGACCTGCTCCCGAGTCTTATGGTTGCAGGCAGGAGCGGGTTGTTGTTCTTTGTCACCTGCAATGTCCTCACGTTGCCGTCGAATACCATGTTCTGTGACATGGCACCGCCGGTGGCTGTCATGACCAGGAATGATATTGCGAGTCGTATTATGGAATGAACGTTGCGCATTTGTCCTCTGCAGGCTTTGTGTCGGCAGTCACTTGCCTTTTACTACAGGCAGGTGCCAGTGGAATTTTACCGCAAGGCACCTGACGGTGATTACTACTATGCTTGAAATCAGTGCATTTGCTGCGTTGTCCAGTCCTGCAGACTCCAGAATGCCATATACTATGCCGCCGGCAACGCATGCCAGGGCATATATTTCCTTGCGGAAAATCAGTGGAACCTCATTGATGAGTACGTCGCGTATTACACCTCCTGCGGCACCGGTTACGGACCCCATG
>ODAI013615760.1_pt1 | contig 13225 bp, 7 predicted proteins | sample 1539321 | NCBI WGS metagenome assembly ODAI01 (sample SAMN02144231, study PRJEB22623) | gut metagenome | biome: sheep rumen | host: Ovis aries | place: New Zealand | reverse complement strand
TGATATTTCCCATAAAGAAAGTGATAAAGAAATACGCCATTTCGCATTTCTGAAGAGAGAAAAACTATATGCATCCGCTAAAAAACATGAAAAGAACGAGGTTCATTTCCGAATCATTGAGAATCAATTAGAAGATCTTGGTGTAAACGTAATCTGGTATGAAGACCATAAAGAAATACCTCCGATGTTAGAAAATATTTGCGCAGAACTAAAATTGGTATAATAAAAATTATAATTGTTCGACTTGACTGAGAAAAAATGTCACAACCCGTTGCAGAAATTCACCATTAGGGGTAAAAAGTGAGAAAAACAATAATAAAGTGAGAGTTTTTATTAAACAAATCCCGTTTTTGTTCCTATTTATCATTTTTTTTTATACTTTTGCAAACAAAACCTAATCTCATCCACTATGGACAAAGACATCAATCGAATTAAAGTTGTATTGGCAGAAAAAAAGAAAACCAACAAATGGCTGGCAGAACAGCTTGGATGTGCACCAACCACAGTTTCAAAGTGGTGTACAAACACTTGCCAGCCCCCTATGGAAACTTACATGAAGATAGCCGAACTACTTGAAGTTGGTCTTGCAGAATTAGTTAGAACAAAGAAGAATGTATAAGATTACGTGGGACAAGGAGACGGGAGGGGTATTGTTGCATACCCGTATTGTAGATGGTACGCTCGGTGTATCGCCACGTCCTGTGTTCTACGAAGAACTAGACTTGCTAGGACTTGACAAGCTAGGCTGGGCATATCCACATTGCAAGGAACCTCTTCTCTGGGCTGTCAACAAGCAATACTGGTATCGTGGCGATCTGATGTTTGAGGCGAAAGGAGCCAACATCTACGATACCGCTACCATTGTATTTGCAAACGGAAAAGCTAATTCCAAGATAAAGTTAATACCTGTAGATATGGCTAAGATGCTGAAGCGGAATAGAGAGAATATGTTTACTCTTGAAAGTGAAGCGATAGAATTTATCTACGAAACGTTTAACCAGTATGCAAAGGCACGAAAAAGTACAAATAAGGTTGCGGCCAACCAACTTGACTACGAAGCACTGGCAAGACGGATAGAGGCGAAGAAGAAGCAGAAGATGGCCATAGTGAAAGAGGACTGTGACTCTTTTGAGATTATGCCACTTGATACGGCAGAAGAACAAGGACGCAAAATCTATCAAACCACAAAGATAGATTGTTTCCTAGCTTCCTTCTCTGGTGGCAAGGACTCACAAGTTGTGCTTGATCTGTGTACAAGAGCCATGCCAAGCACTGAATTTGAAGTTATATATAGTGATACCGGCTATGAACTACCTCCGTCACTTGCATTATATGAAGATGTGCAGAAACTTTACCATAAGCGTTTTCCTGACCTAAGATTCAGCACGGCCAGGAACCATGCTCCTGTTTTAGAGTATTGGGATAAGATTGGTACACCAAGCGATTCTCATCGATGGTGTTGCTCTATCATGAAGACCGCTCCTCTATATAGAATGCTTAAAAACGAAGACGGAAAGCAAGCCAAAGTGTTAACTTTTGACGGTGTAAGAGCAGAGGAAAGTGCCAAGAGATCAAACTACCAAAGAATAGGCCAAGGTAAACATACCACGATTCATAATGCCCATCCTATTCTAAATTGGAACACCATTGAAATTTTTCTTTATCTGTTTCAATACGATATGCCTATCAATAAAGCCTATCGTGAGGGTAAAGCGAGAGTCGGTTGTATTATATGTCCGTTCTCCACATCTTGGGACGATATGATAGTTAGGCATAAGTACCTATCTGAACTAAAACCCTTTGAGGATAGGATTAAGGATTGGGCAGCCAGCCGCAAAATTGCTGATGTTGAAGGGTATTTGCGAGAGCGCAAATGGAAAATAAAAGCTATTGGCAACAAATCTGTTGATAATAAGAATGTAACATTCATTGAAAAACAGGATAGTTTCACCGCTATAGTAAAAGGGGCAAGTTATGACCTTTACCACTGGCTTAATGCCCTATGTGAATTTACTATCCATCTTGGCGACATCGAAGACAAAGGCTCATTAAAATACAAGAATTTTGTATATGACTTTAATGTCGTATATGGTGAACGTCGTCAAGATTTTACGTTTAAACTTTATGGAGTACACGACAAGCAATTTTTATTATACCTTAAACGAGTTATTTATAAGTGTACATATTGCATACAATGTGAAGTGTGCGAAGTTGATTGCCCAACGGGAGCTCTCAGTATATATCCAAACTTAAATATTGACAAAGGAAAATGCATACATTGCCTTAAATGTATAACCTCTCATGATAAAGGCTGTATTGCTGCAGATAGTATAAGAATGATAAACGATATGGATAAAAAGATTAACGCCAAAGTTCAGGGTTATAAGACTTTTGGACTTCGTGAAGCATGGCTTCAAGAATTTGTAGAGTTAGGAGACGACTTTTGGGGAAACAACAGTCTGGCAAAGCCACAAGAAGAAGGTTTCAAAGCATGGCTAAAAGATGCCGAGATAATTGATGCAAGTTCTAAGCTAACTTCTGTAGGAAAGGCAATTTGTGACATATATATGGATGATGTTGCACTTGTTTGGGAGGTTGTGCTTTCCAACCTTGCTTATCACTCATTTATTGTTGAATGGTTTGCCAATAACATAGCAGCTAACCATGAGTATGATGCAAAACTTATGGCTTCTCTTATTGTGGAACAAGGCTATACCCAATCATTAAGCACTGCAAAGAATGCCGCATCGGCACTAATACAAACAATTCGTAATGCATCTGTCGGTCCATTACTATCATATAATGCCAATGATGATAATCAAAAGACATTGAAAAGGTCTGAATATGAATACATAACACCTATAGGACTTGCTTATTCGCTTTATAAGTATGCTGAGACCAAAGGGGTTCGTTCACTTCGCATATCCGACTTTTATAAAGAAGATAGTGCTACAGGACCTAATAAGGTTTTGGGGATATCAAAAAATACTTTCGTAAAGACCCTCCGCGCTTTAAATGCTGCTCAGAACAGGCTTCTCACGGCAGAACTAAATACGGGACTTGACAGCATTACTCTCCGTGATGATATAACAAGTTTGGACATTTTAAAATTCTAACCGACCAACCAATAGCTATGGCAACCAAATATAACGAAATCGTGACACTTCGTCAGATGCGTCCTGCATATAACATCAAGGAAGAAGCACCTGACGATTGGAAGACTTTTATCGCCAACGATCTATTCAACAAATTGCTTAAACAGACTGTTGCGGCTGTTCGCAACAACGACCAAGACAAGCATCGTTCTGTTTGGATTGCTGGAACATACGGATCTGGCAAGAGCCATGCCGGTTCTGTTTTAAAGCATCTTCTATGTGACCCAATAGAAAACGTGGAGGAGTTTGTCCATGATGAATATCGTGAAGAAAAATATGCCATATTGAAAAACAGCATCTTGGAATTGAGGCGCAACAAGCGTTTGTTCCCTGTAAATCTTTACGGTCAGCAATATATTTCACGAGAGGCAGACTTATCATTACAAATACAAAAGGAGGTAAAGAACGCCTTGCTGCGAGAAGGGATTGACATTACGGTACCTACAGATTTCCAAAGTTATGTAAGCCATATTGATAACCAGCCTGACTTCTGGGAGATGTTAATATCTCAGAACGCCCTATTGAAAAGTGTTGCACCAGATATAGAAAAGCTAAGAAAAAGACTAAACGAATGCGACACAGAGGTTTTCAACCGCGTCAATGAGGCACTTAGTGCTGGTGGCTACACCATCAATTTGCAGAACAATGTTCTTCCACAATGGTTAGAGGAAGTACAAAATGAACTGAGGACAAAAGGTCTTGGATATTCGGGAATGCTCCTTATTTGGGACGAATTTACAGAGATTGGCACTTCAGACTTGGCTTTGCGGCTATTTACTCTGTTGCAAGAGGTCGAGGAAACTCTTAATAAGGTAGAGAATGACAGTTATTTTCTTTTCATATCGCATCCTTCTGTATTCTCAAAACTTGACAACGAGGCCATGAACAAGACGATGGGGCGCTACAACTATTTTGTCTATAATATGGCACCTGTGTCTGCCTATCGGATTATGTCGAAAAAGTTCAAGATTCTCCACTACAGTTTATATTACAAAAGACAGAGTGAGTTCTGCGAGCAACACAGGGAATTGATAGAAGCATTCTCGTCATCAAGTACTGATCCACAACAGACATTCAGAGACTTGTCAAACCTTTTTCCGCTTCATCCAGCCACAGCAAACTTAGCCACATATTTTGCCATAGTCGCGGGTTCAAGCAGTCGTTCTGTTTTTGATTTCCTGGCAAGTGACGGTGTTAAAGCTTTCTTTAACAATGAGGAAGTTTATTCTGGAAGAAAGGTTATTACAGCGGACTATCTTTGGGATTACGTCCAGTCGTTTTTTGAAGAGCGTACTCAAGAATATGGAGCTGTTACCGAGCGATACAACAGTCACCATTTAGCAGTCGAAGCAGAAGGCACAGACACACTTGCTGTATTCAAAGGAATCTTGCTACTTAATGCTTTAAACAACAGAGCCAACGATGACACCGTAACCCCGTCGCAAGAAAACATCGCACTCCTTTTTGAAGGGACACCCATCTATGACAGATTGATTGAGATTCTGGATTGGTTTAATGACAAGAGTATCATCCAGCGTCAGCCAAATGGAAACTTCTCTATCCTTTTCACTGCACTGCCGCCAGACGAGATACTAAAAATAAAGGATGACTTGCGAACATCTACTTATCAAAGTACGGAGCAGGTAGCCAAGTTCAATCGCGTGGGATTCAACATGATGAATTATTTCACATCGCAAGTTTTCCGTCCATTGCACTGCGACTTCTTCTCTTTGTCATCCAATGAATACACACTGCTTAATAAGATTGAAAGTTTGCGTCGTCATACTCCAGGACATCAGTTATGTGTCGCATATTTAGTTGGAAAGACAGAACAGGAACTGGCAGAATTGAAAGTCATCGCAAACAAGAATATGGCAGATGAACGATTCAAAACAGTATGTTTCGTTGTGTTAGATACACCCTTGGGGGAGAAAAACTTTGAGCGATTTATAGAGTACCAGGCAAATGCCACCTGTGCACAGCGACATTCTTTGGTTAACCAGACCCAAACCTATACAAAGAATTCAGGTGAAATCATAGCAGAATGGTTCGGAAGAATCAGAAGCGGCAATGTCACCTTCTATATAAATGGACATCAAGCAGCTGCTAATGGCAATCGGCTTACCAGCACCATTAATATTATTATCTCACCATTGATATTCTCTCATGGCCCGGAATCATTGCCTTCTATCTTGGAAAAGAAATCAACAACATACTGGAAAGAACAATCAGCCAAACTAGCTGTGCAGGCTATATTGAACTTTAATTCCAAATCTGAGGTTTTGTCGAAACTGAATGCACAATACAAGCATGTGGAACTATTGCTACAAGACAGTGTAGATGAAAATTTGAATTGGAAAGCAGACTGTGATGTGACACATCCGTTGAAATTAGTTTCTGATTATGTGAAGAACGTTTTTGCCCATACAAATAAAAACCAATCTTTTAATCTTGGTGAGAAACTAAAAGGGCTGAAGGAGCCACCGTTTGGCCTTTTCAAGACCATTGCGCCAATGGCAATGGTGGCATTCGCACTTCGACCATATATAGACAAGATATATCTCAACGGGAAGCCGCGCTCTGCTGGACACCTTGTTGATGACGTGGTGGAATTGTTCGATGCATGGTCAAAAGACAAAGTGTCCTCCAAATTGGAGTTTGAGCTTGAAAGCCGCGAGGCCGGCCAATTGAGCAAACTGATGGTAAGTGTATTTGGCTTGAAGAAGTTGAAAGGCGACATTGAGATAAGTAGTCTGAAGGACGCGCGTTGGACTATGCAGCATGAATACGTTCAGTCTGTGGGTTACCCATTGTGGTCACTTAAGTATGCAACAGATGATGATGAACTAAAGAAAGTAATCAGTGATATTGTAGAAGTGGTCAATGAGCCTGATAGCGTCAAAAAACCGCAACTTATGGCATCTGCAGTAACAGGATTGTCACAAAGAAGAACAGATTTGGGGAACATGCTTCTGCCACAGGCAAATTGTTTCAAAAATGGTTTCGTGACCTATCTGTTGTCATTAGAGCGTATTGAATTGAAAGAAGAAGAAATAGAAGGAGCTTATACCTATTTAAAGGAGCATTTAGCAGGTACAAACAGCCTTTGGTCGGAAGAACAGGTTGAAAATACGCTCCGAAAGATGCGTGAAGATCAATACAAACGCCGGATAGAAGAATTAGAGCGTGAACGAGAAGAACGTCTGCGAAAGGAACAAGGTTATTCACCAGCGACAACAATGCATGATGATGGCCCATACACAGACGACACACCCCGCCAAGACGAATCTTTGATTCAAGAGAAACGTCAAAAAGCAAAGCTTGTATTAGCATTAGCTTCGAGCGGTCTTATGAAAGAACTGCTGACTGATTTATGCGAAAACGCCGATGTAAAAACACTTGACATCATCATAAAGTATGTATAAAGACCTTCTGACATTTGAAGAACTAAAGCAAGAAATCATTGCCGACAAAAATGTTTCTACAGAAGAGGGGGCTTCGAATCTAAATCGTTTTCCTCTGCGCTTCATTCTAACTGACAGTTTTGATGATTGCTTTAAACTCATAGAATGGTTACAGACTGAAAGACAAGTTCATGTTGAGAGCGTTGACAAATGGATGGACATACGCTATCCCGACTTGATGATGACCTATCAGGAACTTGGTGAGGCAATCGAAGACTACGTAAAGAGGATAGATTGTTCTGATGGGTTGGTCGCACCATTTTCGGAACTGGCTCGATTTTACGACAACACAAAGGACAAGACATTTGATGCCTTGATAAAAACGCTGAAAGGAATCCAAGGTAGCAGTGATGCCCAAGATGTGCATCAGCGTGTTTATATTCCCATTGTGGGATTGGAAGAAAAGATGCAGACTTTCAGAAACGAGAGCCAAATAACAGTATGGCATTTGAAGGACATCGAAAGCAATGGTTATAGGGTTGTCATTATGAATGATACTGAGTGCTTTGGAGTGAAGGGGTTAACCCTTAAATATAATGTTGTGCATACCCTTTATGAATGGCTTAATATCTGGAAGGACAATGAAACCCAAAACAAACACACCATTATAACGACATCGAGAACTATCTATTCAGATTCTGTTCATGCTAATCCTGACAATGCTTTTACCTACCTTGTACCACAAAACGTATATCAGTTTTTGACGAAAGGATTGGGGTTGAACTTCGATAACATCATCTACAAGGAGTCAGAAGAGAGCAAATGGCAACTGTTGGCTCAACAAATTGATATGAGCAGTCCTTTTGTGTTCAGTGAGTTTGTCCAACATTATTTCAGAGTGACAGCAATAGAAGACAGTATGGCATTCCTAAAGGTTTGGTTTGCACATAGCGGTTCGTTTGATAGGTGGTTGTTGTCATTGTTCTATACTTCAACACACAATTTGGATAGCCTGCTGTGCCGTTGCCTTAGAAGAATGGTTGACTATAGCAACCGTTCTCTTTTCAATGAATTGGCACTTGATATGACCCCAATACCCTCGGAGATTGTTGAGCGACGACAGATATTGAACACAGCAGCAGAGAACAAAGTCATCCTAAATGAAGAAGTCATCTGTCTGCTTGGAAGAAGACTGGAGGCAATTCCTCAGAAAATGGGCTATAAACAGGCATTGCAATATTTCACAAAACTTACGACTAGAGAAAAGGAGATAGCTTTAGTTTGGCTCGGTAAGAAACATTTGTCCAGTATAGATGTCAAACCATTCTTTCCTGAATTGACTCAGTATATGCAATCTGGATTGACTAGCTTATCCGGGGGTATGGCTTGGTTGGATGTTTATTTCCAAGCATATAAGCAGGCTAAGGTTTCAAACGAATACACTAGTGAGATAGAAAATCTCATATGCGAGAAGAATGCAGACAACGTAGCTTTTGACACATGGTATCAGTCGTTCAAGACAACGAGAACACTATTAAGTAGTCGTTCTGACATAGATGTGTTCTATTGGATAGACGGTTTGGGAATAGAGTGGATACCATTTATATCAGAATTGATAAGAGAGCATGAACAAGAAAATATCTATCTAAATGACGTGATGATAGGTCGTGCCCTATTACCTACGACAACGGCAGTAAACAAAGTGGAACTACAGAAGCTATCAGATGTAGATATACAAAGTATGAAGGTAGGCGACCTAGATAGTCTGGCTCATCGTTCTACGAATGTCTATCCAAGGATGTTGGTAGAAGAGATAGAAGTGGTCAAATCCACCATTAATAAGATAATCAGTTCTTACGCTGGAAAAAAAGTCGCTATTGTTAGTGACCATGGTTTGACTTATCTTTCTCAACTCTGTGGTGGATTAAACTTTAGTGAATTGGAGGGCAATCACCATGGACGATTAGCTGTAAAGAAAAATGGTGGAGTGAAAACAGACAAAAACTATATCGTGCTTGATGACGGAATTACACTATGTTCATTGAACCACAAATCACTATGTGGTAAAGTCCCTCGTGGACAGGGCATTCATGGAGGTTGCACGCCAGAAGAGGTTTTGGTTCCAATTTTCATAGTTTCAAGTAGCCCTAATGATATCAGTTGGAAGGCATATCCACTAACGGATGAAGTGTCAAGTGCCAACCCTGTAGTGAAGTTCCATATATCTGGTTTGAACAGTAACGATATGCCTTTTTTATTTTATGGCGGCAAGCAATATGCTCTCACCAATATAGGTGTGGACGAATACATTTCAGATACATTATCTCTGAATGCTGAAGATGACATATTCAGTGTCAGTGTAGGCAGTGTAATACGTCCTTATAGGATTGTTGTGAATACAGGAACAACAATGAACGACTTATTTGATTTTTAATTTTTAAACAATGAAAGAAGAACTGCAACAGAAGATACGGACATATTTTAAGGATATGTCAATCTACAAAGACCCAAAAGCCATTAACAGCCTTTTCGCAGGAAGGAATTTACCTTCATTTGTAAAGGACTATTTGCTAAAGCGTTTCCTGAATATCGAGACAGGATATGTTGATGCAATGGGACTAAGTGCATTTCTTGACAAGGTGATACCTGCAAAGGGTGAGATGGTGAAAGAAAAGATATTATCGGGCGAGGAAGTCGTTCTCCTCACTCGCTTCATCATCTACATCGACTTGGTGAAAGGTGAAAAGCAGTTCGCCATTCCCGACTATGGCATCAAACTCCGTGAGGGTCTTATTCCTGAATATGTCTATAAGAAACATACTGGGGAATTGGTTGATGGCGAAAAATGGGGTATCGTAAAGCTTTGCCTCTTGCCCGACGATAACGGTAAAAAGAATCATGTGCAGATGGTGGAATATAATCCATTCAAACCATACAAAACAGTTGACATTAAATTCCTACGTGAAGCACGAAAGAACTTTACTACAGAAGAATGGATTGACACTCTGCTGTCAGCAATGGAATATGACCCAGATGGATTTGTGTCTATAACTCAGAAGTTGGAGTTCCTCACGCGACTTTTGATTTTCATTGAACCGAGACTGAATGTTGTGGAACTTGCACCAAAGGGTACAGGAAAATCTTATGTGTTTGGAAATTTATCAAAGTATGGATGGCTGGTAAGCGGCGGCAAGGTAACACGTGCTAAATTATTCTATGACAAAACCAAACAGCAAAACGGCATCATCAAGAATCACGACTTTACTGTGTTCGATGAAATACAAACCATTGTATTCCAAGAGCCTGCAGAAATTCAGGCTGCGTTGAAATCATATTTGGAGAGTGGCAAAACAACCATCGACAATAATGAGTTTACGTCTGAATGTGGTCTGATGCTTATGGGAAATATTCCATTGACAGCATCCAATGTACCCATTTCACCAAGGTATTTTGACTCGCTTCCCCAAAATTTCCGAGAATCTGCGTTACTCGACCGGTTCCATTGTTTCATTGAGGGTTGGCTTTTACCAAGAGTCAACGACAGCATGATATTTAAAGGATGGACCATCAATGTTGAATACTTCTCAGAAATACTACATTCTATGAGGATTCAAAACACATACAGTCTGCTATTCGATAAAATCACCAAATTTGAAGAGAAGGCAGATGTTAGAGATTCTAAAGCCATCAAGCGCATAGCTACAGCGTATTTGAAACTGTTGTTCCCACATTGGGAGAGAGAAGAGGATGTTGACAAGGATGTTTATAATCTCTATTGCTTACAACCTGCCCTTCATCGTCGTGGTATAGTGAAGGAACAGTGCCATTATATTGATTCTGAATTTAAGGCAAAAATGCCTGAAGTATGGGTGAAATAAATGATTAATGACTATGATTATTAGAAGTATAAAAATAAAAAATTATAGAACTCTTGAAAACGTAGAGATTGCTTTCAATGGCTATTATACTGCAATTAGTGGAAAAAATAATGCAGGAAAGTCTAATGTAATTAAAGCTATACGTGGCATATTAAATCAGGGCATGCGTTTTCGAATGAGAGGGGGGTCCTATTTTGGAGTAGAAAGTTTTGATTGGGCAGATGATGTAACAAGTTGGAAGAAAGAAACAAAAGAAGATATAGTAATTAATTTGGCAATTGAAATACATAAAGAGGTAGATGCTGCAATCTACAGATTCTTAACAGACTTGATATTCAAAAATGTAACAACTTTAGCAATCTCAGAATCAGAAACGCTTGAAATTCATTATACTAAAAAGCCAGACAATAAATCTGAATATAAATTATTACTGGGTAATCATGAAATAGAAGATGATTATCAAAAACGTGAGGTGCTGAAAAGATTGCGAAGTACAGAATGTTTAATTTTTCATAATTCTACAAACAGGGGATTTTATCCTTTTGATGATAGCATGGATCGAGTGTCAAATTTCATATCAGCACATGATTCTGTCGCAATTAATAAGAAGAGAGATGAACTTGTTAAACTGATACAGAAATCTCTGAAAGATCATCAGGCAGAATTGACAAGATTATTAGGTAATTTAGAGGAAAAATATGAAGTTAGTTTATCTACCCATGGTCTAAATTTTGAAAACGAATCAATTAACATTTCCTTAAAAGAAAAAGGGGCTGATGTGTCACTTGAAGAATGGGGAAGTGGAACAAGAAACAGAACAATAATTTTCTTAAATATATTAAATGCAAAAAGAGTACAGCAATTAAGTTTTGAATCAGACAGAATAACTCCTGTAGTGATAATTGAAGAACCCGAATGTTTTCTTCACCCCCAAGCGCAAGCCGAATTTGGAAGGATATTACAAGATTTAGCTAATCAATTGCAAATACAAATTATAACAACAACCCATAGTCCCTATTTGCTGAGTTTAAAATCTCCTGAATCCAATATTTTATTGAATCGCGATATTAAGCCCAAAAGCAAAGACGCCAGTTCACATGTTATAGATACAAATACCGAAAAATGGTACGAACCTTTTGTTGTTGCACTTGGCCTAAATTCGATTGACTTTGGACCAATGAAAGACATTATTTTTAGTGAAAATTCCAAAATTCTCTTAGTTGAAGGAATTATCGACAAAGAGTATTTTGAATATCTTCAAGAAGAACGGCATGGTGCTAATGCTTTAATCTCAGATATTGACATCTTTCCATATGATGGTGCTGATAATGCCAAAAATACAATATTAATGAGTTTTATTAAAAAGAAATTCCAAAAGGTTGTTTTAACAGTCGATGTAGACAGATTATCTGATGTTAAAAAGGGAGTTCTTTCTATCGGTTTCAAGGAAAATCAAGATTTTTTTGCAATTGGAAAGAAAGAATCAGGAAAGGAAAGTATTGAAGGGATGATTCCGCAATCTGTATGGTCTACAGTCTTATCATCAAATGCAGAATTAGCACAAAAGGCTCTTATGGGTAGCGGAAAAGAACAAAAATCGGCTAAAAATGAAATGAAAAAGAAATTATTAGAGGAGTTTAAAAAAACTCCTATATCAGATGAATCATATGGAGATTTTTATACTCTTATAAAAAAAATTAACAAGGCGTTTAAACGTTAAAGCATTATTACAGGAAATTCTGCAATAACCAATTGTAATAAATATGGAATTGACTGCATTTACTATTGGAATGTCTATTTTGGTGCCAATCCTGACAGCTGTTATTGGTGGATTAATTGGTACGTATTTTGGTGCACGCTTTCTTAATATGCGAGAGGAAAGCAAAATGGAAAAAGTACGTACAATAGCCATAAAAGCATTGATGGTGTTAAGAAAGTATTCGAAACAATCTTTTCGAAATGCCGAGAATGAATTTAACACATCATTGTCTTTAGTTGAAAAACGGACAATTCTTGTTGCATTGCACAAATTGGGTATTCCAATAGGAGTACCATCTGATGAGGCATTCAATATTCGGAAAGTGTATTTCGTAGATACGACAATAGATAAAGACGTTATAGAAGACATTATCTTACAAGTGAAAAAAGGGTATTGTGATCATCTTTTCTATTTGGACCCAGATCAGCATTTTACTGCTAATTATGCTTTATATGCTTTGAGGAATGCTGCCAAGAAGTATATTACAGCGGTTCTTGCAAAAAGTACATTGGACATTCCACAAAATGTAATGTCATCTCCTATAGATTGGGAAAATCTTTTCTCTCTTGGAGAATTGAAGCCAATAATGGTATTTAAAGAACAGGTGAATGTACCATTTAATTTTGATGGACAAGGTAATCCGAGAAAGGAAAAAATAGAATCACTTTTAAAGGAGGTAGAACTTGGACTATGGGATTCATATTTGATGTGGAATTATGAAGCATACCAGAATGCAAGATACCAATTGCAACTTGGACAGTTCATCACCAAATTACCTTTCAATATACAAACGCCAACAAATACAGAACAAACACATTCCTTAAAGAACAAAGACAATAAAGAATCCAAGAAGAAACGATAAGAAGTCTTATGGATTAACAAACGATTCTGTATAACAATACTCCGTTAAGAAATGAATTTAGTTTACAATATCAATATTTAAGTATCTGAAATTCAATAAGTTTCATGATAAAAATATTTAACATGATTTATGAATTTTTATAACATAAAATAGCGGTTATATCGCTG
>ODAI011416817.1_pt1 | contig 13225 bp, 9 predicted proteins | sample 1539321 | NCBI WGS metagenome assembly ODAI01 (sample SAMN02144231, study PRJEB22623) | gut metagenome | biome: sheep rumen | host: Ovis aries | place: New Zealand | reverse complement strand
GATAACCCCGTGCTGTTCTTTGAAAACGACTGGAGCATCCGCCTGGCCGGAGAAAAGAACAAGGGCCTGGAGCTGAGCGATATCGCCCCCAGGATTGCGGATAAATAATTTCGATTCAGTTGTTCATTTGCAGAAACACTTTAAGCGAATAGGCAATGGGCATTAGGCAATGGGCATTAGGCAATAGAAAGAGAGCTCAGAGTGAAGAGTTCAGAGTTCAGATATTCTTGCCGTTCCAAGTCTGGATGCGTTGTTTGTGTCCGTCTATATTCTCTGTACTCTGAAACCTGCACACTGCACTCATTCTACTATTGCCTATTGCCTAATGCCTATTGTCTGGTGATGTAAAGCGTTCTTTCAGCGACTCAGCAAAACAGCCTTTTCATCCAAACCGGAGCGAGGGATCAGCACAGGAAACGGCGATCCCCCGCTCCGGTTTTTTGCTTGCTGGATGGCAGCGCCGGTTTTCTTTGCTCCGGGGCTCCCGTTTTCAGAAAAAATAAAATAACACGAAATAATGAGAAATTATTTAAAATTGAAAGAAATCAAGAGATAATAGGACGAAATCCGTGAAATACAGGATTCCGCGCATTAATTTGACTTTGACTTTCTTTGACCTTTATTATATACTATGGTCACCAAAAGGGAGAGAAAAAGGAAAGCCCTCCCGGATGGATAAAAAAACAACACCCGCGGAGGCCGGACGCACCGGCGACGCAGGTTTCAATGAATGGAGGAATTATAATGAGCACTTATCTTCCCACTGTATTTGGCGAAAATTTGATGGATATGTTTGATGATTTTGACCGCAGCTTTTTCCGGGGCCTGAACCGTCCGGAGCACGCCCTCTACGGCAAGAATGCCAGCCGCATGATGAAGACCGACGTGAAGGAAACCGAAGACGGCTACGAGGTCTGCGTGGACCTGCCCGGCTTCAGCAAGGATGAAATCAAGCTGGAGCTGAACAGTGGCTATCTCACCATCTCCACCGAAAAGACCCTGGAAAAGGAAAGCAAGGGCAAGATCCTGCGGCAGGAGCGCTATGTGGGCGCTATGCAGCGCAGCTTCTATGTGGGCGGCAGCATCACCGAAGAGGACATCAAGGCCAAGTATGAAAACGGTGTGCTGACCCTGCTGATCCCCAAGAAGGACGCCCGGAAGGTGCCCGAGAAAAAGCAGATCATGATCGAAGGCTGACCCTCTTCCCGCCGCGCCGGAATTCCGGCGCGGCGTTTTTATTTTAAAGTACACTTTAAGCGAATAGGCAATAGGCAATAGGCATTAGGCAATAGAAAGAGAGCTCAGAGTGAAGAGTTGAGAGTTCAGATATTTTTGCCGTTCCAAGTCTGGATGCGTTGTTTGTGTCCGTTTATATTCTCTGTACTCTGAAACCTGCACACTGCACTCTTTCTACTATTGCCTATTGCCTATTGCCTATTGCCTGGTGATTGAAAGTGCCCTTTGCCTGATCAGTTTTTTTGCAATACAACAGCCGACGGCCCGTCGATTCACGGCTTGCCGTCGGCTGTGTTTTTTCAGTATAAATTCTTTGTCCGCCCATCAGGCCCCGCTGGCAATGCGCATTTCCTCGGCCTCGATAGCGTTCTGGTTCACTTCCTCGGGCCGATGATAGGTGGGCACCACCCGCATCAGGGCGTCCTTCACCACGCGGTTGCTCTGGGTTTCCAGGGCGTCGCGCAGGATATCCAGCTTCGTTTCGATTTCCTGCTGGGAGAGAGGCTTGTCCCGCTCCACGAAGATCATGTTGTTATCGGTCTTGTCCAGCTCTTCGGTTTTGATCAGCAGCTCTTCATACAGCTTTTCGCCGGGCCGCATGCCCACTTCCACGATATCGATATCCTTATAGGGCTCAAAGCCGGACAGGCGAATCATGTTTTCCGCCAGATCCAGAATCTTCACCGGCTTGCCCATATCCAGCACATACAGCTCTCCGTTTTTGGCCATGGCCCCGGAGGTCATCACCAGCTGGGAGGCTTCGGGAATAGTCATGAAATAGCGGATGATGCGCTTATCAGTAATGGTAATGGGGCCGCCGTTGGCGATTTGCCGCTTGAACAAAGGAATCACCGAACCATTGGAGCCCAGCACATTGCCAAAGCGGGTGGCCGAGAAGGAGGTATTTTCCCCGCTGCGGCTCTGCACGATCATTTCGCACATGCGCTTGGTGGCCCCCATGACGTTGGTGGGGTTCACGGCCTTGTCGGTGCTGACCATGATGAAGCGCTTGACATGATATTTCTCGCAGGCCTCCACCACGTTCAGGGTGCCGAACACATTATTGCTCACCGCCTCGCACACGTTGCGCTCCATCAGGGGCACGTGCTTGTGGGCCGCGGCGTGGAGCACGATATCGGGGGTATGCTCGGCAAAAATCTTATTCACCTTGCCCGCATCGCACACGCTGGCGATTTCCACCCGCAGGTTCAGGCTGTGGCCGTAGCGGATGCGCAATTCCTGCTGGATATCATACGCGCCGTTTTCATACACGTCCAGGATGGTCAGCCGGGCGGGCTGGCAGCGGGCGATCTGCCGGGCCAGCTCGGACCCGATGGAGCCGCCGCCGCCGGTAATGAGCACGTTTTTGCCCCGGTACCAGGCCATGGTTTCCTCATTCAGGAATTGGTTGGCGCTGCGGAACAGCAGATCCTCGATATCAAAGTCATGGAGGCGGCGCTTGCTGTTGTCGTCCACATTCAGGGTGGGATAGTCGTAGGCTTTGATTTTATAGCCCATGCCCTTATACAGGGTATACAGTTCCTTCCGCCGCTCGGTGGTCACGTTGGGCAGGGCGAACACCACTTCCTGCACCTGAAGGTGGCTCAGTTTATTGCTCAGGCCCTGTTCGCTGGCCAGCACGGGCACGCCGTATATTTCCCTGCCCACCTTTTCCCGGTCGATATCCACAAAGCAGACGGGCTGATACGTGGCTTTCGGATTCTGGATCAATTCGTCCGCCAGCATAGCGCCCACGCTGCCCGCGCCCACGATGGCGATTTTGATTTTGTTGGAGGCAGGCGCTTCATCAGCAAAAACCGAGCCGGTAAACGCCTTGAGCAGAACAAGGAAAAATTTTTCCAGCCGCGTGTGCTTCATGCGGTTCTGGTATACGAACTGATACAGCAGCCGGATGATGATGCAGCCCAGCAGGTTCAGCGTAAACATCGACAGGCTGCGGATAAACGTGATGTTGCGGGGCAGCAGGGATCGAAGAAGCAGGTAAGCCGCAGAGGCGATGGCGTCGGAAACCATCAGCCAGATGTATTCCTTGGGCCCCGCGTAGCGCCAAATCCGTTCATAAGCTTTGGTAAACAGCCGGGCAGCCATGACGCACACAAGGCCCAGGGCCGCGTGCATGGTGATCTGGGGCGGCGTCAAATGGTCGATGCTGCTGGGGTAGAGCACAAGAACCAGAATAGCGCTGAACAAATATATGGCTGTATCATACAGCATCAGCGTCCAGCGCAATTTGTGCTTGCGTTTCATTGTCATAGAATCATTCCTTACCATATATGCATAATGGAATAACCGCTTTTCTGTTCGCCTGGAAATGTTTTTTCAGGCAACCAAAGCCAGCCAGTTTTAGCTGGATATACCTATTATATCATTATTTTATTTTTTCGTCTATTACAATTCCATAAACTTCAAATTCCTTTTCCGCATATTTTTTTCATATTTCCGGCATACTGTGTATGAATAGAAAAAGGAGGAAAAAACGATGGCAGATAAAATTGCGCTGCTGCTGGTGATCATCGGGGCCATTAACTGGGGCCTGATCGGCATTTTCCAGTTTGATCTGGTGGCCTATCTGTTCGGCGGCCAGGGGGCGCTGGTAAGCCGCGTCATTTATGCTTTGGTGGGGGCCGCCGGGCTCTGGTGCGTTTCCCTGCTGTTCCGGGACCGCAGCCCGGTCAAGGACTGATCAGATAAAAAGCGGGGGACCGGCGGCGTTCCGGTCTCCCCTTTTTTGATTTTGTCAAGGAGCGTTCAGGTGAATTCAGCCTGACAGGCTTGCAGGCAGCCCATGGAAAAGCAAATTCATTTCCACGCTGTATGCTTGGAAGCTTCTTTGCTTCAAGCGCTCCGCAAAGGAGAATGGCAAACCAATTATCTTCCAATTTTATAAAAATGTTACATTATTATGAAAAATAGATCAATAGATATTCCATTTTCTCTGATATTGTGTTAAAATACAAAAGGGATTTTTTATCCCTTCATTTTGACGCTGAGGATACTGATAATGAAGAAGAAATGGATTTCTTTGGCTGCGGCTCTGATTTTGCTGGTGGGCTGCCTGCCGGAGGGCGTAGGAGAGTACTTGGAAAATTATGAGTACGACTATGCCGTCCCTGAAGAATTCCGCTTTGTAGATACCCGTTTCCGGGGCGTTTATACCACGGAAAACCTGGACGCCATTCTGGAAGCCTATGACCTGAATGATGGCTGGTATTGGGTAACCAAAGCAGACATAGCCCAAAATTATCACGGCCATGAAAACAAAAAGGGATGGACCCAATCCTCCCAGTTTCAGGCTGAGGCCAAGGGCGAGGATTATTTCTACAACCGGGGATGGTACGGCTGCCGCTGGGAATGGAACGAAATCAACGGCGGCATGCCCAACGCCTTTGGCTGGGGCGAATGCTTCGGCTTCTGTCAGTTTTTAGGCTATCTGCTTTCCGGCGAAGTGAATCCCCATGGAAAATGGCAGATGTTCAATTCCGTCTGGGAAGCCGGCGGGCTGCGGGTGGGCGACATCATCCGCGTGGAATACTCCGATGAAAAGGGCTTCCATCAGCACAGCGCCATGGTGTACAGCGTGAAGGAAAACCGGGTGCGGTTCATTCAGTGCTCCGGCACGGCTTACAACCAAATGTTCATTAACTGGGGCTTCCGGGGCGCCAACCTGGGAAATACCACCCTCATTTCCGATATCAGCAAATTCCCCGGCCTGCGCATCCACAGGGCGTATGACCAGATCGACTTCTGGGGAGACGATCAGTGGACAGAAGACGCCGCGCCCATCCCCCTGAACCTGGTGGATTTGGACGAAGGCATGGTGGCCTTCCTGGATCCCAACGATATGCGCGCCTGGGACGTGTACGGCAACTGGAGCCAGTGGTCCCGCCGGGCCACAGAGGTTGACCTGGATGATCTGATTGCAAACGAGCCCGGCCAGGAGCCGGAAGAAACCGCTGCGCCGCAAGCACCTGATCCGGAGGCGTCCGCTGCGCCGGTCATTTTCCCCGAGCCCGCCGCAACCCCGGATTCCAGCCAGATCGTTCCCATCGCGGCCAGCCCGCCGCCTTCCCCCACCGAGCCGCCTGCACTCCAGACGCAGCCCCCGGAAACAGCGGCCCCTGCGCCCCTCCCCTCCCCCATTCCCACGCAAGCGCCTGCGCAAAAGCCTGTCAACGAAAGACATTATAAAATCATCTTTATCTATATGTGATCCGTCTTTCCATTTAGCGGGAGGCTCCTTGAGCCTCCCGCTGTTCTTTTCCGGAAAAAAGCCAGTACCCGCCCACCGAAGCGGATACCGGCTTTTTTATGGTGTTTATGATTTGTAAAGGTTCTAAGTTCAAAGCTCTTAGTTCTTAGTTCTAAGTTCTAAGTTCCAAGCAAAATAGACTTGAAATTTGTGCACGCTCTATTGTGCTTGACAAAATCCAGCTTAGAACTTGGAACTTACAGCTTATACTATTCGCGTTCTAAAATCATAACAGTCATGTGGCAAAAGATAACGACGAGGCAGGGTCCTATGCGATCCGCAGCCTCAATCGTCGCAAGTCCGCTTGATGCGGACATTGCTCGTTTCGGCTGATCTCACCGCCGATGAGATTCCCGCCACAGGCGGTCATCGGCGGTTCGTCCCCCGTACCCCTGCACCAAAGGATTTCATCCTCTGGACTCCAATAGCGGATAATGCTTTAGATGTAAAAACAACCTGGTTTCCGCTGATACTGAGAGGGACGCGGAAATATGGCTTGATGCCGTTGTGCTTCTGCCCCCCAACGGTGCAATATCGCCAGCTGTGGGTCCAGGGATTGTCCGGGCTTTCCCCCCTGAACCCGCATCACCCGCCGTTGGCGATCCTATGCAGCTGGGATAAGCTGACAAGCATATAAAAGGACTGCCGCCTGAAAAGCGGCAGTCCGGAAAAAGCGATGGGACGGGATCAGAACATGGTGTTCAGCAGCTCGATGCCGTCGATCTGCACGTCGAAGTAAGGAGCGGACCGGAATTCGGATTCATGGAAGAAGCCATCGGCCACCACTTCGGTGTCGGGGGTGAAGGCTTCGTCGGTGTTCACGTCGGCCATGTAGGAGGTCAGGGCAGCGCCGTCCTTGGTGATAAAGCCTTCGGTGGCGGTGTCGAACACCTTGCGGGTGCCCGCTTCAAATTCGGCCTTGGCGGCTTCGATGGCTTCCACGGTGCCTTCGGCGGCCACGGCGGTGTTCACGTCGGTGAGCACCACGGAGCCGGTGGCGATGGTGCCGGTCCAGTCAACGTCGATGGCTTCGCCAGCGGCCTTCTGCTTCACGATATACTCGAAGTAGGGAGCCCAGTTGATGCGGGAGGACACGATGAAGGTGTTGGGGCAGCTTTCGATGGTGGAGCCGTTGTAGCTCACATCGGGGATACCGGCGTTTTCGCAGGCGGTGGGAGCGCCCATGGAGTCGGCGTGCTGGCTGATCAGGTCGCAGCCTGCGGCGATCAGGGCTTCAGCGGCAGCCTTTTCTTCTTTTTCATCGTACCAGGAGCCGGTGAACTGCACCTTCATGATCACGTCGGGGCAAACGGACTTGGCGCCCAGATAGAAGGAAGTGTAGCCGGACACCACTTCGGCATAGGTGAAAGCGCCCACATAGCCCATCAGGGGCTTTTCGCCCTTGAGCTTGCCGGCGGCCTTGATCTCGTTCAGCTTCATGCCGGCGGCGATACCGGCCAGGTAGCGGCCTTCATAAATCGCGGCGAAGGCATTGTGGAAGTTGGCCAGGCCCTCGGTGTGGGCCATGGTGCCGGTGGCGTGGCAGAATTCCACTTCGGGGCGTTCCTTGGCGGCCTGGAGCATGAAGCTCTCATGGCCGAAGCTGTCGGCGAAGATGATGTTGCAGCCTTCGTCCACCAGGTCCAGAGCGGCTTCGTAGCATTCGTTGGATTCGGGGATGTTGCGCTTCACGATCACCTGTTCATCGCTCAGGCCCAGCAGTTCCTTGGCTTCTTCCACGCCCTTGATGAAGTTCAGGTCGTAGGTGGAGTCTTCGTCATGCAGCAGGATCACGCCCAGCTTCACGCCTTCGTATCCATCGGCCAGCGCGCCAACGCAGCCCAGGCACAGGGCCAGAGAGAGCAGCAGAGCAATCAGTTTCTTCATGTGGATGTTCCTCCTCCAAATATGTTGGTTGGATGATGTATTGTATCCGCTTCCCTGGAAAAGGAAACGGCTACGGGCGAAAAGAAAATCAATCGTCGGCCAGGATGAGCTTGCCATCCTCGATGGCCGTCACGGTGGCCAGGGAGCAGACCTTCAGGCCCATGGAGCGCAGGTTCCTGCCGCCGGGCATGAAGCCCTTTTCCACGCCGATGCCGATGCCCACCACCTGGCACCCGGTCTGGGCGCACAGGGCCATCATGCCCTGGCAGGCCTGGCCGTCCGCCAGAAAATCGTCCACGATCAGCACCCGGCTGCCCTGGGGCAGATATTTTTTGTCGGCGCGGATGATGTTTTCCCGCTTATGGGTGAAGGAATACACGGAGGCCTGGGCCACGTCCGGGCTCTGCACCACGGTGGCCGCCTTCTTGGCGAACACCACCGGCAGATCCCCCAGGGCATGGGCGGCGGTCAGGGCCAGGGCAATGCCGCTGGCTTCCACAGTGAGCACCAGATCAGGCTTATCCTCCGCAAACACGCGGGCCAGTTCCTCACCCATGCGGATCATCAGGCCGGTTTCAATGCGGTGGTTCAAAAACATATCCACTTTTACGATATCATCGCCAATGCCTTCGCCGCAGCGCTGGATCATCTCCCGCAGCTCCTGCATGCCTGTCGCCTCCTTGTCAATAAAAAGCCGAACATTAAAAGGAAATACGCGTCTATTGTACAGTAAAACGCCGCAAAAAACAAGCGTTTTTCCAAAGAAAATCAAATGTTTTTGGCGCTTGCCCGATTTGGGATGTTTTTTTCCTTTCGTTGCAATTGTTCCCCCATTGACAATAAAAAGGGATCAATGCAAAAGATTGTGGGGGAGCCTCTCTTTGGATGCCAAAGAGAGGTTCCCCCACACCCCCCTCCGAGAAAGCAATAAAGAATTCAGTAAATTCGTTCTTTCTTCTTGGTTCATTACGGAGCAGAACAGCAGGAATGTATTGGAATCTCCCACAAGGTTTTGTATTGAACCATAAAAAAGAGGAGAAAGCTTCCCGCCCGGCGAAAAGATAGAATCAAAACACCGGGGAGGAGAAACAGTCATGATCGAAATAAAGGTGTGCGATGGAACTGGCGCGGTGATCGCCTCCGCGTCCCATCCGGACGCCGCCATGCTGTGCGTGGACAGGGCATGGGCGGAAGGGGATTTCATTCAAATCGACGCGTCGCCCGGCGCGCATCTTCTGGTGCGGATGGACGCGGCGCTGCCGGAGGGAGAAGTCTATCTGCCCCGCGGGGAAATGCATTGGCCAGTTCCCATGGGCGAGTACCGCCTGGCCTACGCGCCTTCTGCGTTTGAGGGAACGCGGCACATTATTTCCGCCTGCCTTTTGACCCGGCAGGAAACCGACGCCTGCCGGGATCTGGCCCGGAACCCCGCCGATTTGCGGGGCGACACGGATTTTTATCCCCACTGTACCGCCAACGTGGAAACCAGGAATGAATCGGTATTCGCCGCCCGGAACGTGATCGACGGGCTGCGGTTCAATACCTCCCATGGGGAATGGCCCTTTGAAAGCTGGGGCATCGGCGCCCGGACGGACGCCTGGTGCAAAATCGACTTTGGCCGGGAAATCATCGCCCGGCGCATGGCGCTGACCCTGCGGGCGGATTTTCCCCACGACGCCTATTGGGTGGCAGGCTGGGCGGTGGACTCCAACGGCGATGAAATCTCCTTCTCCCTGCAAAAGACCGGGGAGCGCCAGTGGATCGACCTGGGCGGCAGGCGCGTGCGCTGGCTGCGGCTGGAGCGCATGGAAAAAAGCGACGATCCCTCCGCCTTCCCTTCCCTTCGGGCCTGGGAAGTGTACGGAACGGAAGCAGACTGAAAAAAATCCCATGCCGTGGAGTTGCCCGGCATGGGATTTTTTCAGCCGTTAAAAAGATCTTTCACCTTGTCCAGGAAGGATTTCCGGTTTTCGTATTCCTTCCCGGAGGAGATGTCCTCGAACTGGCGCAGGAGCTCCTTTTGCTTTTCGGTCAAGCGCCGGGGGATTTCCACCCGGATATGCAGGATCAGATCGCCCCGATAGGTGGAGCGCAGCTGCTGGATGCCCTGGCCCTTCAGGCGGATTTCGGCGTCGTTCTGGGTGCCCTCGGGAATGTGAACGGTGGTTTTGCCGCCGCCCAGGGTGGGCACCTCGATGTCCGCGCCAAGGGCCGCCTGGGTGAAGGAGATGGGCAGATCCAGATGCAGGTTGGTGCCGTCCCGCCTGAACAGCTTGTGGGGGCGCACGGTGATTTGAATGTACAGATCGCCGTTGGGCCCGCCGTTGCGGCCCGGCTCGCCCTGGCCGTTCATCACGATGGTCTGATCGTTGTCGATGCCCGCGGGCACCTTCACAGACGCGGTGCGGCGGCGGCGGGTGCGGCCCGTGCCGTTACAGGCGGTGCATTTATCGGTGATCACCTTGCCGGTGCCGCCGCAGGTGGGGCAGGTGCGCACCGTGACCATGAAGCCGCCGGACATGCGCACCTGGCCGGTGCCCCTGCAGTTGGGGCACTGCTTGGGGCTGGTGCCGGGCTTGGCGCCGGTGCCGTGGCAGGTTTCGCAGTTTTCGTTGCGCATGAACTCAAAGGATTTATCGCAGCCAAAGGCCGCTTCCTCAAAGGAGATGCGCAGGTTGTATCTCAGGTCGTTGCCCTGCATGGGCGCGTTGCGCCGCTGGGCCGCGCCGCCCATGCCGCCGCCAAAGAGCTGGTCGAAAATATCGCCCATGCCGCCGAAGCCGCTGAAATCAAAGCCGCCCGCGCCGCCGCCGAAGCCCGCCTGGGGCCCGTCAAAGCCGAACTGATCGTAGCGCGCCCGCTTTTCAGGGTCGCTCAATACTTCGTTGGCTTCGTTCAGCTCCTTGAAGCGCTCCTCCGCCTGCTTGTCGTTGGGGTGCAGGTCGGGGTGGCATTCCTTGGCCAGCTTGCGGTAAGCCTTTTTGATGTCGTCCGCGCTGGCGTTTTTGTCCACGCCCAGCACTTCGTAATAATCGCGTTTTGTTGCCATTGTTTCCTCAACTCACAATTGGTTGATTTATGTTAGGTATTTCTGGGGGAAACTGCTCTTTGCTTCCCGGGGCTGCCGCCCGGCCTTCGCTGAAAATGATCCACCGGATCATTTTCCGGGCGCTTCGGCCCCCAAAGAGCGGTTTCCCCCAGACCCCTTTCCGAGAAAGGCGATAAGGGAGAGCTTTGATTCCCCTTTCGTGCTTTACCATGTATTGCCACAGAAATTGCCTCCCCTATCAGAGGAGGTGGCCCGAAGGGCCGGAGGGGTTATTTCACTGCCACGGAACATAGAACCGATGGATGGTGGCCAGATTGCCCTCGCCATCAAAGGCGACATAGACGTTGTTGGTGGCAAGGCCGACGGTAAATGCTTCGGAAGCATCCTCTTCCCGCAATCGGGCCGTCAGTTCCTGCGCGGTATGAACGACGGGCAATTCCAAGGAATTGCCGCTTTCCTCGTCGATATAATCCAGAAACTGCAGGGAATCCTGTATCGGGCACTCAATCACATCCAGCGTGATCCAAACATAGTCGTCATCCAAAAAGGTTCTCATGGAATAACCGCGAAAATCTTCCGTCAGATAAAGGGCTTGCTCAGGATCATCCCCACGATTGATTATGTATGTTCCCCGCTCATTCACCTCAATCGTTTGAATCAGCACTTCATGACCGCCGGTAAAAATGCTGTCGCCAGGCCGGAGCGCTTTTACCTCCTGCTCGTCGAACACTTCCGGGGCGATCAGCTCCACCGTCAGCGTGTTGCTGTCCGGGTTGTAGCCCAGGATGCGGGCGTAGGAGGCCGTCTTTTCCAGATGCTCTGGATTGACTTCGATTGCCAGGGCGGTGATCACGTCGGCGGAGGCGGGGGAACAGGCTGCCGCCAGCAGCGACAGAAGGAGAAAGAATGTGATGGAAAGTTTTTTCATTCCGCTTTCCTCCTGCTGGATGCCTGATTCGGGAAGATGATGATGTTTTTTATCAAGCAACGGAATAGCGTTGTTTGGAATACCGCCCACCCCGGCTGTCATTCTGAGCCAGCGGAGCGATAGCGCAGCGCCAGCGAAGAATCTCCCAGTAATGGGTTATGTCAAGTAATATTTTAATCCTGCTTGGAGATCCTTCGACTCCGTTTCGCTCTCGCTCCACTCCGCTCAGGATGACAGCGTAGGATTTGGATTATTTGTTGCTTGATTGAATAGTTGCGTATATACAAAAGGCTCCTAATATGGCTTTCTTGGAAAGGGGACGAAGCGCGGACAGCCGCCTGTGGCGGATGTCCTGTCCGCGCTGAGATCAGCCGAAAAGGAGCAAGCTCCGCATGAAGCGGAGTTGCGACTATTGAGGCTGCGGACCTGGGGGAAACCATTCTTTGGCCTCCAAAGAATGGTTTCCCCCAGCATTCCCCCGTTTATCTCTTACTGCACGCTGCCGTCGGCGTTGAAGGAGCCATCGTCATTCTGGGTGCCGGGCTGAGGGCCCGCCTGGGCGCCGCCCATATCGGGGCCGGGCTGGCCGCCCTGCTGCTGATAGAGCTTGCCGAAGATGGAATACACCTTCTGGGTCATGGCGTCCATGGCATTCTTGATTTCATTGGCGTTGTTGCCCTCCCGGACCTTCTTGAAATTGTCGATCTCGGTCTGGACGGTGTTCTTGTCCTCGGCGGACAGCTTGTCGCCGTTCTCCCGGAGCTGCTTTTCCATTTCGTAGATCAGGGAATCGGCCTTGTTGAAGGTTTCGATTTCATCCTTCTTCTGCTTGTCGGCCTCGGCGAACTGCTCGGCTTCCTTCACCCGCTGCTGGATTTCTTCTTCCGTCATGTTGGTGGAGGCGGTGATGGTCACCTTCTGCTCGTTCCCGGTGCCCAAATCCTTGGCGGATACGTTCACGATGCCGTTGCGGTCGATATTGAAGGTCACTTCGATCTGGGGCACGCCGCGGGGCGCGGAGGGAATGCCGGTGAGCTGGAAGCGGCCCAGGGTCTTGTTGTCGTAGGCCATGGGGCGTTCGCCCTGCAGCACGTGGATTTCCACGGTGGTCTGGCCGTCGGCGGCGGTGGAGAACACCTGGCTCTTCTGGGTGGGGATGGTGGTGTTGCGCTCGATCAGCTTGGTGAAGATGTGGCCTTCGGTCTCCAGGCCCAGGCTCAGGGGCGTCACGTCCAGCAGCAGCACGTCCTTCACTTCGCCGCCCAGCACGCCCGCCTGAATGGCAGCGCCGATGGCCACGCACTCGTCAGGGTTGATGCCCTTGAAGGGCTCTTTGCCGGTGACTTTCTTGACCGCGTCCTGCACGGCGGGGATACGGGTGGAGCCGCCCACCAGGATCACCTTGTCGATCTGGGCGGAAGTGAGGCCCGCGTCACGCAGCGCGTTGTTCAGGGGGCCGATGGTCTTTTCCACCAGGTCGGCGGTGAGCTCGTTGAACTTGGCCCGGGTCAGGGTCATGTCCAGATGCTTGGGGCCGGTGGCGTCGGCGGTGATGAAGGGCAGGTTGATGTTGGTGGTCATGGCGTTGGACAGCTCGATCTTGGCCTTTTCGGCGGCTTCCTTCAGGCGCTGATAGGCCATGCGGTCCTTTTTCAGGTCAATGCCGTTTTCCCGCTGGAAGGTGTCGGCGATGTAGTCGATGACGCGGTTGTCAAAGTCGTCGCCGCCCGGGCGGGTGGCGCCGTTGGTGGCCAGCCCTTCAAACACGCCGTCGCCGATTTCCAGAATGGAAACGTCGAAGGTGCCGCCGCCCAGGTCGTACACCAGAATCTTGTGGGAGTCCTCCTTGTCCAGG